>Ga0207685_10000008_pt1 | contig 273136 bp, 238 predicted proteins | sample LARL111metaG_FD_184350 | JGI IMG/M metagenome (GOLD analysis project Ga0207685, IMG submission 184350) | Corn, switchgrass and miscanthus rhizosphere microbial communities from Kellogg Biological Station, Michigan, USA - LAR L11-1 metaG... | ecosystem: Host-associated > Plants > Roots >...
TCCTGTCATGACAACGGATTCGGCGCCGGCTTCGATCACTTCGCATCCCGCCGGATTGTCTTCGAATATCGAAATCGATGAGATATAACCGCGAGTTATGTGTACGGATGCCGGGGCGATTGAATTTCCCGTGACGACACGTTGTCCGCGAATGACCAGTTCCGGGTTAGGCATTTAATTTCATGCGGCCCAGCTTGCAGGCGGAGGCGGAGGCACCGGTAACGTGTGCGAAGTCTCGGGAAACACGCGCCGGTAGGCGATGGCGTACGAAGCGAAAGAAATCGGAAGATAAAAATAGACACCAACAAAACAGCAAAGCACGCCGACAAAACCAAAGAGGGCATTCAACAGCAGTAAGCCCAGCACCCCGCCAAAGTTTTCTTTTCCCGCTTTGATGCTGAGTTTTACCGCGTCAACTGCCGGCAGCCGACGATCCACGACCAGCGGAAAGGCGAACATGAGAAAGATCTCGACCAAAATTCCCACCAGCATCAGTCCTGAGATAAAGAGCAATTCAAATCCAAAGAAGGTGAAAAAAAATCGCGACGCCTCTGCCGGATTGCCTTGCTCTCGCGGCATGCTGGTAAACATGATGACCACCATGATCAGGTAGAAAGGCACCATCAGAATTACAATGGGAATCATTTTGATTAACATCACCAGCAGGCTCTGAACGAAGTAGTCGAAGCCTTTGAATAGCGTGCCGAATTCGACCGGCTGACGACGCTGCCTTTGAAATAAGCACAAAAAAATTCCACACATCATCGGCCCCATCAAGACAATCGCAAAGGCGCTCCCGATTAACATCCCGACAAAAGAGATGCCGAGAAAGAGCCAATACTGGTCCTTGATCAATTCCCAACCCTCCTTCACACACGCTGTGGGCTTGATCACTTTGCTATTAAAGTCGGTAATGTTCTGACTCATGGCAGAGAATTTCTCCGGTCGGACGACGGTTAATTAGCGATGATCCTTAAGTTGTGTAAGAAAATCTTCCAGCAAGTTCACCGCTACCCGAGAGCGATAGGTTTTGGTTGAGCGAACGTCGTCAATTGGCACGATCTCGTTTGCCAGCATCTCTTTTGCTGCCGCGATTGTCTCGGCGTCGAGCGGCCGGTCGTTTATCAGGTTTTCGGCCCTGGTACAACGAAGTGGAATCGGAGCCACGCTGCCGAGCGCGATGCGAACTCTTTCCGAATGATTATTAACAACGCGCCCGACCGCCGCAAAACAGACTTTGGAAATTGCCTGCGCTTTGCGCGTGCCGACCTTGCGATAGTAATGCGTCAGCGGTTTGGTCGTGCGCGGTAAACGAATCGCCCGCAGCAATTCGTCGGGGCGAATGTCCATCTGCTTGTAACCCCTGTGGAAACTGGAATACGGAATTGTTCTCTCTCCCTGTTTCGACACGAGCAGCAACTCGGCATCATACGCCAGCAAGGCCGGCGGCGCGTCTGCAGCGGGCGAAGCATTAACGATGTTTCCGCCCAGCGTGCCGCGATTCTGGATCGCGATGCCGCCCGTCTCTTTCGCGGCCTGGCACAGCATGGGGAATTCGTCCCGCAGGATTTCATTCGCCTGGACTTCGCTGTAAGTCGTCAGCGCGCCCAACGTGATTTTGTCTCTCGTTACTTCAATTCCACGTAGTTCGTTTAGGCGCCAGATATTCACGTAGTTCTTGTGGAGCAGCTTTCCGGCTTCGAGAAGCACCATCAGATCGGTGCCGCCGGCGAAGGGTTTCCATTCGCCGCCATCAGAAGCGACGATAGCCAAGGCTTCAGACAACGACTGAGGCGTTACGAGTTGATAGGCTGGAATGAATGCACGCACGGCGACTACTTATTAGCTCCGTCTCCAGTCGGGATATTCCCTGGATTTGTTTTGCCGCCGGTTATTTCGGCCATTGCAACTCGCATCATCGTCGCCAGCCTCTCGGAATCGCTAAGACCACCCGCGCGCTTAATCGAGCAGTGACCGCTTCTCGGGACATGTCAACTTTGATTTTCTTACTCACGATGTTTGACTCCGAAGATGTCTGCGTCAACGAGCCGCGAAGCGGCGACAGAGTTTAGCCCCGGGCGTAAGCCCGGGGGGTACGGTCCGAAAAGATTCTTGCAAGCCCGCGAAGTGGGCGCAGAAGTCGCGGATCTTTTCTAAGAAATTCCACGAGAATCAATCGGCCAATTTCTGACACGCTCGCACTACCGATTCAAAAATCTTCATGTAGCCGGTGCAACGACAAAGATTGCCGGCGAGGCCATCGTGAATCTCAGGCTCTGTTGGGTTCGGATTCTTTTCCAGCAGATTGACAGCGGCCATAATCATTCCCGGTGTGCAGATGCCGCACTGCGCGCCGCCGCATTCAATGAAGGCCTGCTGCACGCCGTGCAGTTGATGTCCGTCGAGCGCGAGACCTTCGATCGTTTTGATCGAGCACCCTTCGACCTGCACTGCCGGGACGAGGCAGCTGTTTACAATTTGGCCGTCGATTATTACCGAACAGGCGCCACATTCGCCTTCGCCGCAACCTTCCTTCGTTCCGGTTAGACGTAACTGCTCGCGCAAAACGTCGAGCAGACGTTCCATGGGATAGACCTGAAGCAAGAGATGGACTTCATTTACAGTGCAAATGATTTGAATCTTCTCTGACACAGAAAGTTTTCTCGACGCCTCTGTCTACCTCACTAAGTAAGCTTGCCGACGTTCTGAGCCAAGCATATCATGTTCATCATGTTGGATTGGGCTGATTGCTCAGAAGTAGAGCGCGCCGAAAACAAAGTCAGTGGCGTGTGGGTTTTTCGCGGCACGCGCGTACCTGTGCGCGCTCTTTTTGAAAATCTTGAATCGGGAGCGACTGTCGATCAGTTTCTGGAGTGGTTTCCGGGCGTGACTCATAATCAAGTCGCGGCGGTCCTTGAACACGCCGAGCAAAGTCTCGCTAAGATATAATAACCTTCGCCGAATCTCCCACAAATGCGAATACTCTTCGATCAAGGAACACCGGTTCCCCTTAGAGAGCACTTACTCGGCCATACCGTGGAAACCGTCTTTGAGAGGGGCTGGTCAAATCTTGAAAATGGCGCGCTGCTGACTCAAGCTGAAAAATCTTTCGATTTACTTATCACAACAGACCAACAACTACGCTATCAGCAAAATCTCGCCGGAAGAAGACTTACCATCATCGTTTTATCAACAACAAGTTGGCCCCGAATTAGGCGTCACGTGAAACGAGTGATTGAAACTGTCGGCCAAATTCACGAAACCGAATACTTGGAAATCAAGTTCCCTTCATGAACATCGTCTCCATCATTACCTCCGGCATCAACGGAATGCGATTGAAACTCTGACCGGTTGCATTCTCAATGGCATTCAGGATCGCCGGCGCCGGCCCATCCATCGGCAGTTCACCAATTCCTTTCGCGCCCGCCGGGCCGAACGCGTACGGGTTCTCTGCAAAGTAAACGCGGATCGGGGGAACATCCGCCGCGGTCGGCATGATGTAATTCGTCATCTGCCCGTTCATCATCCGTCCATTTTCCCAAACCACATTTTCGTAAAGTGTCATGCCAATCGCCTGCGCGACGCCCCCTTCGATTTGTCCGGCGGCCAGCACGGGATTGATCACCCGGCCGACCTCCTGAACCGCGACAAAATCATCGACGTGAGCTTCGTAGGTCAGCGGGTCACAGGAAACCTCTGCCACATAGACGGCCCAGGCAAATGCGCCGTAGGCATCGCCCTGGTATTTTTCATCGTTCCAATAAATGTTCGGCGGCGGTTGATATTGGCTAATGCTCTTCAACGATCCAAACTTCGCGATGTAATCGGCGCACGCCTTTTGAAACTCGGACGGCGTGAATTGCTCGGTTAATAAGCTGCTGCCGATCAGTGTTTGTTTCAAGCCCAGGGCGGCTGATTCGACCAGCTTTCCCACGATCATGCACGTGCGCGATGCGACGGTAGGACCGCTGTTGGGAACCTGAGCAGTGTCAGGCTGAACGACCTCGATCCGATCGTAATCAAGACCCAGGGTATCCGCCGCGATCTGCGCAAAGATTGTATTAGTCCCCTGCCCAATTTCGGTGCTGGCGGCGAGAACTTTGATACGGCCTTCCGAGGTCGCTTCAGCGCCGACTACTGATTGCAAGAAGACTTCGCCCGATCCGGTGAACCCGGCGCCGTGCATGAATGAAGCGAACCCAACGCCTTTTTTGAGCCGAGAGGTTTTGTTTTCTTCCGCGAATTGCCGGCGCTTATTTTGGTAGCCGCTTAACTCAAAGGCCCGGTCCAGCAGTCCAGCCAGATCAACGTTCTCACGAATTACCTGACTGGTGGCCGTGGTCTCGCCCGCTTTAATGAAATTGCGCCGGCGAAATTCTTCCGCTGTTAGTCCGATTGTCTTTGCCACTTTGTCGAAGTGACGTTCCAGAGCAAAGATGCTCTGCGGCGCGCCAAAACCGCGAAAGGCTCCGTGCGGTGGCGCGTTTGTCGCGACCGCTTTGCTCCTAATGCGAACATTCGGACAAAAGTAAGGACCCGCGGCGTGAATCGTTCCGCGTGAAAGCACGACCGGCGACAGCGTGCAATAAGCGCCCCCGTCGATCATGAAGTCGATTTCCATTGCCAGCAGTTTTCCATCTTTGCTGACCGCGGTTTTGTGCTTCGTATGCGACGGATGGCGTTTCGTCGTCGCCACCATGTCCTCAGCGCGATCGTAGATCATCTTGACAGGCTTTCCTGATTTCCAGGCCAGCAGCGCCGCGTGCCCGGCGATCATCGACGGATATTCTTCCTTTCCGCCAAAGCCGCCGCCGGTTTCAGTTTGAATCACGCGAATCTTTGCCTCCGGCAAACCAAATAGCTTAATCAGCGCCTTGTGCACATAGTAAGGACACTGCATCGAGCCCCAGACGGTTACGCCTTCCTCGGCATTGGCAATCGCAATTGCTCCGTTGTTCTCGATATAAAGTTGTTCCTGAGCGCCGGTTTCGTATTCGCCTTCGACGATAAAATCCGCGTGGCGCCACGCCTGGTCAACATTGCCTTTATCAACCAGAAACGTCTTGAAGGTGTTGTCTTCGCCCCAGATAAGTTCTGTCTTCGTGAGTGAATCGTGCATGGAAAAGATGGCCGGCAGTTCTTCATATTCAATGCGGACGTTTCGTCTTGCTTCCTCGAGTAAATACTTATCGTGATGAGCGAGCAACACGATCGGCTCTTCCGGATGATTAATGAAGTTTTCGGCGAGATAGGGCTGGTCGTTAAGAATCAGCGCGACATAGTTTTCGCCCGGAATGTCTTTCGCCGTTACGATGGTAAATTCATCCCACGCAATTTCACCCGCGAAGGAAATGTTTTTGATAAGGCCGCGCGGAATCGTGCTGCGGACCGTAACGCCGTGTATCATTCCGTCGAAGCGCAGGTCATCAACATAAAGCGCCTGGCCGGTGACTTTTTTTCGGCCCTCTTTGCGCGGGACTGGTGTGCCGATGGTTCGCGTCATTTTCTCGGGACGATTTTAGCCGACGTGCGGCAGAGACTGTCGGAAAGCATCCGACCCTGAGTGGTGCGGCGTTCAGCTATTCACCAACGTTTGTGGCGTGGCGGCCTGAGCAAGTTCCAAATTCTCAGCCTCTGCCATGGAGTGCCGCCGTCGCCGCCTCCGCGATGGACGGTTGACGCGGCTGTCCTGAGTAGCCAGAGCCGCCAGGATCAAAAAGAGTAACGCGTTTGCCGTCGTATGCAATGTGAAATCAAAGAAGCTGTGAATCAGGACCGCAAAGCATCCGGCAAGTGCTCCGGTTGCGATGCCGCGACGAAAGCGATCATCCGTCTCGCGGCGCACAAAACCCTGACGGAACAGTATTACGATGAATGCCAGACCCAGTATGCCGCCGATGATTCCGCCATCAGAAATGACCTGCAAATAGTCGTTGTGCGCTTGTTCCAAACGAAACAATCCGTTATGCGTGTCGTAACGAGTGTAGACAACGCCGAAAGCGCCGAGCCCGGTGCCGACGTATGGATTCGCCTTGATAATATCCAGAGTTACGTTCCAGAAGTGCGCGCGGCCTGTTGAAGGATCCGCAGCCGTCGGCGTTCCCAGGAGACGAGAAAAAACTTCCGGACCGCCAAAACCGATCGCGCCACCGACCAAAACTGCAACCAGCACGAAAGCCATGCCGGCTCGCACCATTGCGAACCGCGCGCGCGCGGCAGGGCTCTGGTGGCGGACACGCTTCGATCGGAATCCCGCGAGCACCGCGAGAAACAGAATCTCTGCTCCGAGGCTGATCATTCCGCCACGCGAATTGGTCATGATCAGCGCGATGCCCATGAGTGCCGCCGCAAACGCGTAAATCGGCCGTTTCTCGCGCTCAATTACGCCCGAGAACAACAAACCAAGCGGCAGGGCAATCGTCATTTCCATATAGCCCGCGAAATGATGACGATTGATGAAAGGCCCGAACGCCGTGCTTTGCGCCAGTTCCCGGAACCAATAGACGCGGGTACCGCCCGTGGCAAACGACTGGGTCATACCAAAACAAGCTAGCGCAAAACCAAAGATCATGATCGTTCGTGCCAGCAGCCGCAAACGCTCGGGGGTATCCGTGAAAATCAGGGTTGCAGAGAAATAAATCAGCAGGGAAGTAATCTGAATAATGATCAGTCTCGTCGCATAGGGATCGAACGAGAGCGCGAGCGAAGGTGCGATAGGCAGTCCTGCCGTGTCCTGCGCGGCGCGCAGCGGCAACAACTGAACGATCCCCAATACAATCATTCCCAGCACCGGCAGCTGCAGCGGGTTGAGACTCAATTGAACTGAGCGCAATTGCCAGGCATCGGCGACGGCAAAACAGATTATCGCCGCCGTGCTTAACCAAAAGACTGCCAGTGCCCAGTAATGTACTGTGCCATAGGCCAACGTCGTCATCACTACTGCGACCGAGATCAGCAGAAAAATGAAGCGGCTTGCGAAAGTGTGCGCGCGCTTAGCGGAGGACGGTGGCGGTTCCGCTGCGGGCTCTGGTCTCAGCATCGCTGCGAACATCGCTCGCCGCGCCGCGGTAACGCTGGAGGTTGAAGTCGTCATACCAAACTGTGCCGAAGATCGGACACACTGAGTCCGGCCCACACGGGGCCCGTCCCAGTTTCATCAGTACTCCTTCCATTCGGGGCCTGGTTTTGAAATCAAAAGTCACTGCCTGCCAATCGTTGGTGCCATCAGGGATCGGCGTCGAGCTCCCCAGGACTGAGTGATCCGCAGGATCAAGAATCAAAATCATTGGGGTGCTGCCGGTGCGCAGATCCAGCGTGCGGGCATAGCATTCGAAACGGTATTGCGTCTCCGGCTCGACAATGACGAGTTGCGACACGTTTATCGTGTCAACATTTCGCGACTTGAAAACAATCTCGAGGCTCGCGCGACCGTTATGCCACTGAGTGTGATCGACCGAGATTTGTGCGTCCGGCGAGGTACTAATCAACCAGCCAAATTTGCCGGCCTTCCGCGAAGAGCTGTCATTTTCGAAGCCCGCGTTCGAAAAGGTTTCGGGCCGCGGCAAGAGGCTCGCATCCTCCTCAAAATCGGCCATCAGGTTCAGCACGTAATGGAATCTACCCGTTTCGAAAAACGATTTTTTCAGCATTTCCGCGGCGTCATGCTGTTCCCTACGCTCCTTTGGATTGAGGTTCTGCCAAATGCGCATCGCGCTGTCAGCCTCGTTTCGATTGGCGAGATAAACCGCCAGCTGGGCGCGCGCGTCTAGGTTCGGACAGGTGGCATTGGCAATTTGATCGACGTCCCCGCCAAAAAGATCCCAGCTCAGGTTAAAAACCTGCGGCAGCAGTGCCGGGTCGGCTTGCGAAGCTCGCACCAATTCCCGGAATGCACCGTCCTGCTTTCCCTCGCGCAACAAGAGATTTCCGAAGTACCAACGCGGAAATGAATAGGCGGGCGCCAGGGCCACCGCATGACGCAAGGCTTTTTCGCTGTCGTCGACACGCCCCGCTGCTTCCAGCGCGCGGCCGAGTTGCATCCAGTAACGATAATCATTTGGCGCCAGGCTTACCGCCGCTTCATATTCCCGGACGGCGTCACCGATTTGGTTCATGCTGAAGGTTTTTTCGATCGAATTGCCCAATGTGAAATGCGCCAGCGCATCGTTGGGCGCCCACTTGACTGCCATTTGCGCCATGTCGGATTCGCTTCCTTCGAACTCGGGCGCGTATTCCGCGACGGTGTCGCCGATATACCAGTGCAAAATAAACCACGAACCGATTATGACTGCGATTACGGGGACGAGTAGAAGTCCCCGAAGCGGGCCGGGCAGATTGAGTGTCATGAGGGATCGGGACTTTGATTGCGTCATTGATCGCACTTGGTAGTTTACACTACCGCGTCACGAAGCGCGGTTGGAAACGGCTTTGGCGATGGTGGGTGGCTGGCCCTCTGAGATCGTTTCGATCCTTATCGACATCCGCTTTAGCTTGACCCGCTCGGCTTCACACTCTCTCTGGATCCGGGTCAGCCGCTCGTCGGAAATTCGCAGGCTGGAAATCAGGACTTCTTCCACATGCTGCTCGCTGACCAGTTTTCTCAGCGATCCATTACCATCAAAAACTCGCAAACCATGAATTACCTTCCCCTGCTTTCGGATGTCGTCATCCAGAAAGGCTACCGGAGCATAGCGAAGGTCGCGGTTGTTAAGCAGCTCGCGTAACAGCAACTCGCCCGCATCGCCGGCGCCGAATATCAAAACCCGCCGGCCATCTTTTACCTTCGTGGTGGGCAGCATTTGGCGGAAGAAACGAAACGTCATGCGACTGCCCGAAAGCAACAGCAACATCACAACGCCGTCGATCATAAAGACGGTCCGTGAGAATCCCTGAAAGTGAAAGCGAAACAGCAGGACTAATAAACTGACGACTGATCCGAGCGCGACTGCCTTCGCAAACAATACGAGATCGCCAATTCCCGTGTAACGCCAGATCCCGCGATAAACTCCCATCAGAAGGAATGCGCCCAGGCGAACGAAAACCAGCACCGGCAACGTTTGCAAAAACAGCTTCCATTGAACCCCGTTCTGGTAAGGACCGAACTTAATCGCATAGGCGCTCCAGTAGGAGAGGGAAATCAGGACGACATCGAGGAGCACTTCAAAGATGCGCCGTTTGTAAGATAGATCGATCAGGAATCCAAACGCCGCTTTTTCATGCGCCGGGGCTTGCTCGCCATCGTCGTATATTTTGACTCCGGCCAAATAAACCCCGAGCAGGGTCAACACGACAACCAGCCCGGCGATCAAGGCGACGCTGACGTCTGCTTTCAACTGTTGCACCAGTACTGCCAACGAACCCGAAAGCGTTGCGAAGAGGTAAAGCATCATGACCGCGCGCTGCTCAGACATACCCAGAGCCACGAGGCGGTGCGAAGTGTGATCGCGTCCTCCCTGTGACGCGGCGCGTCCGGACAACTTGCGCAGGATCGTGACGAACGTCGTATCAAAAATCGGAATGAACAAAACCAGAATGGGGACCGCCAGCACGGGAAGGAAGCTCCGCGAGCGGCCTCCGGAAAGATTCATCAAGGCTGAACTGGCAAGGAAGAACCCGATAAACATCGAGCCACAATCGCCCATGAAGATCGAGGCCCGGTGCGAGTTGTACACGAGAAAAGCGACCAGCGACGCGGCAAAAGCCGCCAGCATCAGCGCTTCGATTGGCTGCCCACCTGATAAAAAATTAAGCGCCAGAAAACCTGAAGCTATCGCAGCAATTCCAGCGGCGAGTCCGTCCATGTTGTCCAGCAGATTGATCGCGTTGGTAATTCCCACCAGCCAGAAGATCGTGAAGATCAGATTGAGGGAAGCGAACCGGCTCCACGGCAGGGCCAGCCCATAGTAAATAACGACTGCCGACCCCATTACCTGACCGATCAGTTTTTGATAGGGCTTGGTGTGCAGCAGATCGTCGACCAGGCCGACCAGGAACAGGAAGGTGCTGGCCCCGATTACCACCCAGCCGTGCGGCGTGTGCGGCATCAGCAGGAGCCAGGTTGATACGACGGCCAGCCAGATGGCGACGCCGCCCATCATGGCCGTGGGTTTCTTGTGCCAGCGATCGGTTTTGGGCGTCGCCACCAGTCCCCAGCGCCGCGCCAGGGCGCGCACCAGGGGCGTCACCGCGAGGGTGATCGCAAAAGCCACCGCGACGGGTACAAATCTTATGGGCATAGAACGGATTGGGGGTGTCGAACTAATTTGAAAAGCTAGACGATCCCGCGAGGCAAATGCAAGCCAGAAAGGCGTGCGGGGGAAAGAATCGGCCCTGGGGGGACGGCAGAAAGTGCTTGGATGGAGGGTTAGCAGACCTTGAGACGGGTTTTGGCGAGGGCTCAATGAGCACGCATGCCCCAGCGCAAGAGCTTTAGAAAGTTTCCTGCGCTTGCGGAGGCGCGCCGCATAGCTTGAATCTGACCTAGCGATTGACCTATGGCGGAGGGCCAGGCGGTCGGGTTTCTGGACCGGAATAGTAGCTGTACTGAACGTAGGAGTTTATGGGAGTAGCATTGTTGATCGTCATTTGTGTGGGGTGAGCGAAAGTATTGCGACTAAGGCCGTCTGCGAATAACATCGTGATGAGATCTGTTATGTTCATGTTTTCTTTCGCTCGAGTGCGTGCATCATAGGGCGGTCCGTTCTTTTGTCAACCACTTTCACTTGCGCCGGTGATTGCAATAATATTTAAGAACCGAACGGTGAGTTAAGTAAGGAGCGAAAAAAATTCTCGACGGCCTTCCCTCGTCTCAAGTCCTATGCAAACAAGTTCGAGTCTGTGAACCCTAAGAACCCTCGTTCCAGGGTCGGCGTTTGAACTGCGGGAAGTTGGGGAGGCATTGGTCGAGAGACGTACTCGGGTGTTGAAGAGCCGATCTAGCGCTGGCTGGTGAGAAACCCGTTTCAGAGCTAACGCGGGCTCATTTTGCAATTGCAAGGTATCAGGCTAATAGCCTTTTTGTGAGGATTGCAACCGCATGTAAGCGGTGTATTACCAGCTTGTTACGTCGCCCGGAAAAAAGTTGGTTGCAATGATTTAGAGTCGGCGGTATGCTACGCCGCCGTGGGGGCTTCCTCGTCAAGCGCTCTTTGCTTTTTAGAGACTCTCACACGCGCGCACACAAATACTATGTCGCCAATCGGAAATTGGGTTGGCGAGCTTGGCTTCTTAGGTAATGAAGCGTCTGTTAGAAAAGCGGCAGAACGCTCTCGACGACCAGTTGCGCAACTTCAGTTATCGAGGACGCGACGTCCGCGTTTGTGTCGCTGTCTTCAACGTTGCCGGCCGCCATTGGACTCGAGCAGGGTGGCGAACTCGTTTCACCTGGTACACATGGTGGTGAACTGGTTTCGCCCGCGAAGGCGACCATTGCGATAAGAAGCACTAAGGTGATGGACACACTGAGTTTTCTCAAGATCTTCATCTTTTTCTCCTTCAGCGTAGGGAATGGGTGGTAAAAGCTGTCTCTAAGCAAGATGAGCGTGTCCCAGCTGTCGGGAAGCGGTTCCAAACGGCTATGAAAGTCAGACACGCTGATCTATGCAAAGATTTTATCATTGATATAGAAAGGTAGACCTCACATGGACTTAGCCGCTCAGCTTATCGCACTTCGTGAGGATATTAGCGAACTTACGCGAACAGAACAGGCTAAACTATGCTGTAGCTTAGCTAAGCAATTTGAAAAGACTGGCGAATATGAGGGCGCTCGCAACGCGCTAAGTGAGTTTTGGCCCGAAGGTGCCAAAGAACCGAATCTGAATGAGCTCGATGAACCAACGAAGGCCGAACTGCTGCTTCGAACCGGCGCCTTGGCTGGGTGGCTAGGTAGCACCAAACAAACCGAGAGTGGGCAAGAAAACGCAAAGGATTTCATAACTCGCGGTGTTGAGATATTCGAAAGCCTCGGGAAATCGGAAAAGGCTGCGGAAGGACGTTCTGAGCTCGCTCTGTGTTATTGGCGAGAGGGCTCATATGACGAGGCTCGCATCCACCTTACAAATGCATTAGGTTTTTTCGAAGACAAGACTTCTGATCAAAAAGCGGTCCTACTTATCCGGGCGGGAATTGTTGAAGTTTGGGCACGAAGATTCGAGGAAGCCTTGCGTTTTTATAACGAGGCCCTCCCTATCGTTCAGCAAAGTGAGGATCACGGACTCAAAGGCAGCTTTCACTTTGAGTATGGGCTTCTCTTAAGGCGCCTGGCGGCTCCCGAAAATCGAGAAGACTACCTGGATCGCGCGCTCATCGAATATGCTGCGGCAAGTTTTCACTATGAGGAAGCGGGAAACCAACTTGCTTTGGCTCGTGTAGAAAACAATCTTGGCTACCTGTTTTTTACGATTGGACGATATAAAGAGGCCCATCATCATCTTAATCGCGCCCGAAGGCTATTTCTGGAGCTGCGCGATGTTGGAACGAGTGCGCAAGTAGATGATACCCGAGCTCGCGTAATGCTCGCTGAAGGCCGCGACCGTGAAGCAGAACGGCTTGCTCGCTCGTCGGTTAAGACACTTGAGCGTGGTGGCGAGCAGGCATTACTCGCTGAGGCGCTAACAACTTACGGCGTCGCGCTGGCGCGTACTGGTAAGAACGCTCTGGCCAGAATCACTCTCCAACGCGCGGCAGAGATCGCTCAGACCGCGGGTGATCTGGAAGGCGCGGGCCGCGCTCAGCTGAGCATCATCGAAGAACTGGGCGAGCAAACCGCTGCTAAGGAATTAGTGACCATTTATCAATCCGCGGCCGAGCTCTTCAAACAATCCCAGGATCCGTCCTCCATCAAACGTCTTGTTGCTTGTGCGTCGGAAGTCATCAAGTCGCTCGGCGCCCTAATAGAGGCCGAGGAAACCATCGCCGACCACAACTGGGAAGGTGTTTCGTTCAAGCAGCAGGTCGTGCTGGCGGAAAGAAAGCTTATCGAGCGTGCGCTGCGGGACGCGGGAGGCGTAGTAACGCGCGCCGCTCGCCTCCTGGGCTTCAAACATCATCAGAGTTTGATTTCTTTAATCAATACCCGACACAAGGAACTGCTGAAAACGCGATCCGCTGTGCGCAAACGACGACGACACCTTTTTTCAGGGTCGACAATGGATCGAAGAAATCTAACCGGACGGAAAGCCAATTCGCAGGTCTCGATCCTCTATGTGGAGGACAACGCATCGGTTTCCGACATCGTTAAGGAAATGTTGGTCGGGGAAAACTGGCGGGTCGACCTTTGCGCAACTGGTAATACCGCGGTGAAAAAGTTAGGCGGCAAAAATCGCTACGATCTCCTGCTTTTTGACAATGAACTGCCTAACCTGAGCGGATTGGAGTTGGCCCGCCGCGCCCGAAAAATGCCTCACCGGCGGCGCACTCCGATCATTATTATTTCGGGAAGTGACTGCGAGACTGAAGCCTGGAGCGCGGGAGTAGACGCCTTTCTGCGAAAGCCCGATGACATCGAGCAGGTACCCTCAACGATAACCCGCGTGCTCAAAACGGCCCGCACCCACAATTGATTTGCGGTTTATCACGTGGAGTTTCCACGTGCAGTGGGCCTTTCACCTTTACGACAGGCCGCCCACCGCTCGCCCGTTGTGAAATTCAATTACAGTCTTCAGAATATCTTCGAGCGATCTCTCCGGCTTGAAACCTACCAGCTTGTTCACTTTTGAAATGTCCGGAACGCGGCGCGGCATGTCTTCAAATCCTTCTTCATAGGCTTCATCATAAGGCACCAGCGCAATCTCGGAATTCGATCCCGTAAGCTCTTTGATCCGCTTCGCCAGATCGAGGATTGAGATCTCTTCATTCGAGCCGATGTTGAAAACTTCGCCCACCGCATCGTCATGATCCATCAGCTTAATCAGCGCCCCGACGACGTCGCCCACATAACCGAAGCAGCGCGATTGTTTGCCGTCGCCATAAACCGTGATGGGCCGGCCGGAAATTGCCTGTTTGACGAAGGTCGGGATCACCATGCCGTAGCGTCCGGTCTGGCGCGGGCCGACGGTATTGAACAAACGCACGATCACCGTCGGCAATTTCTTTTCGCGCCAGTAGGCGAGCGCCAGAAATTCATCGATCGCTTTCGAGCAGGCGTAACTCCAGCGCCCTTTGGTGGTCGCGCCCATGACCAGATTGCCGTCTTCGCGAAAAGGCACCTCGGCGCTCAGGCCGTAAACTTCGGAAGTTGAGGCAATCAGCACTTTCTTTTTCTTCTTGTTGGCCAGCGAGAGAACGACTTCCGTTCCATGCACATTCGTTTCAATCGTGCGCACAGGACTCTCGACAATCAGCTTGACGCCGACCGCCGCGGCCAGATGAAAGATGACGTCGCACTGGTCGACCAGCTCGGCCGTGATCGCGTGATTGTGGACGCTGTCAATCGTGTAATGAAAGCGCGGGTTATCTTTCAGATGGTGAATGTTCTCGATGCTGCCGGTGGAAAGATCGTCGATGACGAAAACCTCGTCGCCACGCTTGAGGTATGCGTCGCTGAGATGCGAGCCGATGAAGCCGGCGCCGCCGGTAATTAGAATTCGCAAGCCAGTCTCCCTGTAAAGATTCCTGAGTAAGGCGAAAATCAGTCTATCACGCGCTTGACTTCACAGGCGGGTTGCCCGGGACAACGGCAACGGTTTCGACGCCGGTCAACTCCTGATAGAGTCCGGCGATGTCCGAAACGAGTCGTTCCTTCGAATGATGCTGTAATACAAACTTCCGGCCGCGTTTACCCAACTCGAGGCGCAAAGCTTCATCTTCGATAAGCCGGGTCAGGCCGCCCGCAAAACCTTCGATGTCCTCGCTCTTGACCAGCAGGCCGCGTTCACACACTGCATAGCCATCCATTTCACTGACAGGCGCTCCGACTAAATCAACCACTCCTCCGACCGCGGTGGCAATCACCGGGCGCGAGTTCGCCATGCCTTCGATCAATGTCAGCGGTGTACCTTCATTGAGCGAAGTCAGGGCAAGAATGTCGAAGGCCGGGTAAAAATCTTCCGGATCGCTACGTGTGCCGAGGAACAGTACATCTTCCCCGAGTCCCCGAGACGCAACCTGAGCTTCGAGTTTGCGGCGTAGATTTCCATCCCCGACGATCACAAAACGCACCTGCCGCCCGGCGATATTCTTACGGATCAGTTCTTTCAAACGCGCGGCTGCCTGCAGAAACATTCTGTGGTTCTTGATCTCCGTCAATCTGCCGACGATACCCACCAGCACGTCGCCTTCGCCGGCTTTCAACTCAGCGCGCACGCGCGGGCGCCGCTCTGACCAGTTTTCATAAGGGCTTAGATCGATTCCCAGCGGTACTATGTTGAATTGTCCGGGCCGCCCGACGCGAAATTTCTGATTGATCTCCTGCTGTTGTTGTTCGCTGAGTACGATGATGCGATCCGTGGCCAGGCGCGCCAGTAATCGTTCGATGTTGAGAAAGAAGCTGGTTTTAAAGGGGCCATAGTAACTGTGAAAAATGTGTCCGTGATAAGTGTGCACAAACACGCACCGGCGTGGCCGACGTAACAAGATAGAGGGCGTCAACCATCGATACATTAAACCGGAAAGTCGGCCGACTGTGCCGGCTTTGGCGGTGTGCGTATGGACGATATCCGGCCGCTCACGCAACATCAGGCGAAAGAGTTTCCACGCCGTGAGCGAATCCTTTAACGATATTTCGCGACTCATTTCACGAATGATGAACGGCTCAACGCCTGCGGCTTCAGCGAAGTAAGACATGTCTTCTTCTCCAGGAGGCACGACCCCGGCGACCAGTAACGTATCGCACCCCATGTCTTTCAAGCCGCGCGTGAGCAAGACTACGTGACGCGCCGGGCCGCCAACATTCAGACGAGCGATGATGCGGAGAACTTTCATTACATTTCAGATCTCTGATTTTAGATTTGCGATTGCGGGAGTTCCGAGAGTTTTAAGTAACAATGTTCGGAGAGAAATCAAAAATCGAAAATCAAAAATCGGCAATGAATCAGTCGTCCATCCTGAAGATGGTATTGGGGTCGTCCTCATGCCGGATCTCGTCGATCTCTTCGCGACGGCCGTCACCCATATATAAACGGTTCGGACAGTTGATCACGATACCATCAACGTCGCCGACGTTCTGATAGGCGTGAACGATGCCTTTGGGAATAATCACGGCTTTCGGGTCAGTCTCGCCCACAATCATCGTCATCATGTGGCGGAAGGTCGGCGACGCCGCGCGGTTGTCCCACATTCGCAGTCTGAAGTTCGAGGGGCCGATAAAACAAAAGAAATCCGCTTGATCGACGTGCTCGTGAGGTCCGCGAGTAATACCGGGTTCGGTAGAAGAAATATAAGCCATTGCGGGAGCAAACTCGCTCGTTAATTCATCCAGGCGGAATAATTCAGACAGCCAGCCGCGCGCGTCTCTGAACTTGCGCAGCTCACGAACGACGACATCAGCGATGTCACCTTCCTTGAAGAGATCAGGAATTCGTCCCGGCTTCTGCACGTTTCAGCTCCATATTATTGGCGCCGGTTTCGGCCACCAGGTTGGACGCATATAAAAGACTTTCGAACGTGCCCGCGTCGCTCCACCAGCCTTGCAGTTCATCCCAGGTCATCTCACCGCGCTCGATGTAAGCATTATTAACGTCGGTGATTTCCAGCTCACCACGACCCGAAGGTCTCAAGGTGCGGATGATCTCGAAAACGCGCGAGTCGTACATGTAAATTCCGATCACCGCATAGGCTGATTTCGGATCCTTTGGTTTTTCTTCGATCCTGAGAACCTTCTTGCCATCGAGTTGGGGGACACCAAAGCGCTGCGGATCCTGCACTTTCTTCAAAAGGATCTTTGCGCCGCGCACCTGCCGGCCGTAAGAAGCGACGGCGTCCCGAATATTTCCCTGAATGATGTTGTCGCCCAGAACGACGCACACTGGTTCATCGCCGGCAAAGTGCTCGACCAGCGAAAGCGCAGCCGCGATGCCGCCTTCGCCTTCCTGATAGGTGTAGTTGAGATGTTTGAGGCCGAAAGCTTTACCGTTTCCCAGCAATTTAAGAAAGTCGCCGGCCGAGTTTCCACCAGTAACGATCATGATATCCGTGATGCCGGCGTTGACCAGCGTTTGAATTGGATAATAGATCATCGGCTGATCATAGACGGGCAAGAGGTGCTTGTTTGTCACCGCTGTCAACGGCCGCAAACGCGAGCCCAACCCTCCGGCCAACACAACACCCTTCACTGAATTCTCCTTGCTCTCATTGCTTCAAAGCCCGGGCAACGAAGCGAACCTTTTCGCATAATGCCCGCTTGAAGTTCACACACCGACGTCTAATTGTAGTCAGATTTAATGGTTCCTGACGGATCGCTTTGGTGTAGTAAGAACGCAACTCTATTACTGAAGGCTTAGTAAGACGAGAATTGTTCCTTCCCCGCGATCTAATGGTTCCAGGGCTTTGCCGACGATAGTGCCGGGGCGATGCATGAGCTTACCGCGCAAGCGCACCGGTTGAGACTTCATCGCGACGCCGGGCTGGTTGCTGGTGACCAACAGGTCGCCGATGTGAATCGGATGCAAATTGGCGTTGACTCTGACTTTAACTCGACCGGTAGTGGCCACCAGTACTTTGTTCGGTCCGCCTTCGCCTAAAATCACCCCCGGCTTGGCCGAGACCACGCCAGCTACCCGCGTGTCATACGATTTCGGGGAGGCCATTACTGAGTTAGATTTGAGAGTATCGAGACTGACCACGGTGCCGGCTGGCAAATCAGTTCGCGCCGAGGTCCACTCGGCGATGTCCTGGTATTTAGCCGCGATGTTTCCGGAAATGGTTGCGTTTCCGCTTACGTTAAGATTTCCGCCCACATCCAACAATGACTGAGGATTGGGTTGTCCGATGCCGATATTTCCGGTGCTGGTGATTCTCATTCTCTCCAGATTGGCCGTGCCGAACAAAACGGGTTGCGGTACCAGCGTGCCGATACCCAAACCCAGACTCGTGGGTCCATCGGCGATGATGAAAGTCCTATCCGCGCGCGTGACGCCAAAGAAAACATGCGAATTTGCGGACCCTCCGGTGATCACACCACCGTACGTGGAAAAGTTGCCCCGATCATTATCGAAGTAGAGGGTGGCGTTGCCGTTACTCGCCGTCGTCATGACATGGAGCCCTGACCGCTCCCCGGAAGCGTTGGGCGGACCGGCGATGTCGAGCAAGTCAGCCGGGTTTGCGACTCCCATGCCTATATTACCGCTAACCTCGGTAACCAATGAATCGCCTAACGTGCCTGCATTGTCAGTCCACTTTGCCAAATGTGGTGTCGTTCCGCTGCCGCTGGCGTTAGGTATGATGTTGCCTTGCGCATCCGTGCGCCCGCTCAATCCGGTAGTTTGCACCGTGCCATCCGCAAACTCGATCCCCTGCGATCGGATCGGGCCGGCAATGTCCAGTCGTGCCTGTCCATTCACGAGCGGTGTCAGTCGCATCAGTTCCTGGTCCTTACCACCAAAGAAATCTCCCTCCCGAAAGCTGAATCCGCCTCTGGTGCTTACAATCTGGCCAACATTGCCATCATGCGTGACGAAACTCACGGCCGTGTCTGCTGAATCCGAAACTGGTGTCAGCGCCCTGTCAGGTTGCTCAACAGCGCCACCCTCGACATCGTTCATTTGCAGTGAAGCCTGTCCACTTTTCAGTACGACCGATCCTTGTTTCGTGATCAACTTACCTGATAAATCGCGAATCGTAATTACGCACAAATAATTGCCATCGGCCAGACGCTGCCCTGCTCCGTCGTCAAGAGCCCAGTCCCGCACGCTCCCTGCTCGGAAATTAGAGTTGTAGAGCGAGACGCCGTCGGCGCTGAATACTTCCAGACGCATCTGACGGAAATTGCCCAGCCCCGCAAAACGAACTCCACCTTGCGAAATTGAAATCGTGACGGCGGGAGTTGTTGCCGCGCTGGTGGGCGGCGGCGCCGTCTGCGCGCAAACGCTCGCGCCCATAATAACTACGGCGCTCAAGGTCAACGTCATCCTTTTCGTCTTACTCATAATCTTCTCCTAGGACTGTTCTCTTATCTTCAATAGCGATTATCTTTGATGGCGAAACCACTTCGATGTGAGTGGGATTTGAGTAATCCTGGCGTCTCGCGGCATTAAGTATAGTCCCGGCTCGCCGTGTTATTCAAGAAACGAAACGCCTCACAAAATCGACGCTGTTACACTTGATCGATGAGTAAGAATCCTAACACCAGGGCCTCTTTATGTGAATCCAATCCGCCTCTTCACGGCCCCAGGTTTCCATGTCAGCGCCCAAGCTCGGTCACAGAGGAGCTTCTTCAACTTAAGAGCCTCTTCGTTGCCATAAAGTCGCTTCGCGGTTGCTTCCTTGCCGAAATTTATCGCCCACTGATCTATGTACTTTGCCATCAGGTAAGACAGTATGTAAATCGCGGTCACCGTTACCAGAAATACCAATAAGAAACTGGCCAGGTACGGAATTTGAGAATGCCGAAGATCCAGAGTAACCAACTGGAAAGCGAACACATTACCGGGAGATGGATCAGGTACACGGCAAAAGAAAGTCGACCCATCAATTGAACCGGCCGCCAATCCAAAATTCTTTGAAACTTTGGTAATACAAATAACAGCAAGACAATGATGCTTCCCGAAATTATCTGCATCAATTCTGAGAGATTAAGATTGGACGGTAGACTCAGGTGGCTGCTGACGAAGCCGGGCCAGGTGGCGAGAGTGATTGCCAACGCCCACAGTATGACGGTTAACCACTGCATTTGCTCGAGTTGCCGGCGAAGAGGGCCATCTGGCTTGAACTGCCCTTCCTGGGAGAGTCGGACAAAGAGAATGCCAACCAGAAAACAAACGAGCCAGGGATAGATCGGCAAAACAGCCATCACAGCTACCAACATGATCAGCACCAATTGCGCAGTACGAACTCGGATAACAAATGGTAGAACAAGGAAAACTGCGTAAGAGCAAGCCAACTCGATCGGCATCGTCCACAATGAACCGTTGTAGCGTACTGACGGATAAAAAAACCAGCCTCCGAGCGAATCCTCAACTGCTGAACCCAGAGAAGGATAGAATTGATACATGGTGAGGAAGGCGGGATCAGCGCCGACTTCTTTCGCAAGTTCTGCGTTATGCATCAATCCCAACCGCATTAGGACGAAAGCAAAAATGATAATGACGGCAATTGGAATTCCCAACCGGAATACCCGACGTTATGCCATTGAAATGAGAATCCGGCCATCGCCAACTTTCAGAAACTTCCAACTGAGGACGAAACCGCTGTGAACAAAGAACACTAAAACGGCAAGATGAGCTGCCGTTAGCAACATCAAGGGGCCATTTTCAATTAAGCCGCCAAAGGGAACGCTTCCCTTGAACCTTCCCCCAGGAAGGGCCAATTCTTTGAAGTGTGCCATGACCACGACCAGAGCCGCGACGCCTCTTAGTCCGTCGAGGTAAGTAACTTTTGAAGGCAGCTTCGGAACGGTTGATTGTTGGTGACTGGATGACGCACGCTCGTGGGGTGATGTGTCTTTCATCGTCGATTCTCAGCCGCAGCATCTTAATCGCTGCTTTAGCCGTCTGACAATGTAACGGTAATCGACCCCTGTCACACGCGAAAGCGTCACGAGGCGTTCAGTGCAGAACAATGGGATCCTGCGAACCGAGAGGAAAGTTCAGTTTCGATCATTTTGGGTATGGCGTAATCCGGTTGTATGTGTCGATGTCAGTTGGCCATTAATCAATAAATCGCTGGAACCACAATTCAAGCATCAGCAGCGACCACAGGCGATGCGTATGATCATTCTGGCCGTTTACATGTCGATCTAGAAACTGGCGCACTATCTCTGGCTTGAATAGTCCGCGGCCTGACGCCCTCTCGGACAGCAATGTTTCTCGCATGAACGGTTCCATCGCGCTGCGGAACCAGTGTCCTATCGGCACGCCAAAACCCATCTTGCTGCGCGTCAGATTTTCCGTGGGAACCAATTTATTCAACACCTTCTTGAGCAGATACTTTTTTGTCAGGCCGCGCAATTTGAATTTTTCCGGCAGGCTGGCTGCCAATTCCATCACGTGGTGATCGAGAAAAGGCGAGCGAGCCTCAAGCGATACTGCCATGCTGGCAATATCCATTTTGACCAGCAAGTCATTTGGCAGATAAGTCATCGTATCAGTCAGGAGCGCGGCATCGATTACCCCTGAACCATTTGCCTTCTCGAACCATGGTCTGAAGACATTCGCGATATCGAACCTCGCAGTTTCATGGCGAAAATGATCGGTGTACAGGTCGCGCTTGTGATCTTCGTTAAAAGCGCTCATCCAGCGCAGATAGCGTTCGACCCTTGGTTTGGAAGCCCCGGCCACAAATCGCTTTACGCGCCGGATCGGATTGGGGTGTGCGTCAAATCCGGGCAGAGCTTTAACCACGTTTCCGATTACTCCATCGCGAATGACGCTGGGTATTGCGCCATATTTTTCAGCCACGCTCATTCCTGCGTAACGATCGTAACCGGCAAAACATTCGTCGCCGCCATCTCCATTCAAGGCAACGGTCACATAAGCTCTCGTCTCGCGCGCGACATAATAGGTCGGGATCGCGGATGAATCAGCGAAAGGCTCACCGTAATGCTCGACGAGCAGAGGCAGAACCTCAAGGGCGTCTGGCCTGACGATGAACTCATGGTGATCGGCGCCCACGTGTTCGGCGACGCGCCGGGCGTGATGCAGTTCACTGAAATCCTGCTCTTCAAAACCGATCGAAAAAGTCTTTACCCGCTCAGACGATTCCTGGGCCATCAAAGCGACGACGGCGCTGGAATCGATACCGCCGGAAAGAAACGCTCCCAAAGGCACCTCAGACATTAGCCGCACTCGCACCGCTTCGCGCAAGAGATCGACGACACGCTCGCCGGCTTCTTGCTCTGAAATCCGGAGTTTTTGCGAAAAGTCGAGCTGCCAGTAACGTTCGATCCTGACCTCGCCATTTTTCCAAAGCAGCCAATGGCCCGGTTCAAGTTTTCTGATTGCACGGTAGGCGGTTAGCGGGGCCGGCACGCAAATGAACGACAGATAGTAGTGAATCGCTTCAAAATCGATGTCGCGGCTGACTTCGGGGTGGAGCAACAGCGCGCTGAACTCAGAGCCGAAGATCAACTGGCCATCGACCTGAGCATACAGGAGCGGCTTCTTGCCCACGCGGTCGCGCGCCAGAAAGAGCGATTTCGTGCGCGTATCCCAGATCGCCAGGGCAAACATCCCGCGCAGATATTTGGGGCAGTCAGTGCCATATTCGTCGTAAGCATGAATGATGGCCTCGGTGTCGCTATCGGTATAGAACTGATGGCCGCGTTTCTCGAGTTCGGCGCGCAATTCGCGATAGTTATAGATCTCGCCATTGAAAACGATCCAGGCAGTCTGGTCGCGATTATGAATCGGTTGCTGGCCGGACTTTAAATCAATAATTGAGAGCCGGCGCATCGCCAGGCCGACGCCGTCACTAAGATAAAAGCCATCTTCGTCCGGGCCCCGGTGCCGGATCGCCTCGTTCATGCGCCCGAGTAATTCGCGATCGACGGGAGCTTCATCGGCGCGAACGATTCCCGCTATTCCACACACTCTACCTTCTTCCTGTTCTGACTGAATCTGTGAGACGGAGCGTCATACCTTCACGCGCTCGTCATCGCTGACGACGGGAACGGCGCTGCCGTTTCTGGTAAATCTCCACTTTTGCCGGCGTTCGAACGCCTCGAGCGCTTTTGCCTTATTCCGCCTCACGCGCTCTTCCTGCTTTTCTTTCAACAAAACCGCCCCGACCGCGACAAAGAGAAAGTAGAAGACGAGCAATTGCGCTCTTTGCCGGTAAGCCGTGCCCACGTTGCCCTGGAAAACCGAATAAGCGAGAGTGAGCATCACTGTAAAAATCAGAATTGGAGAAATCTGCCGCAATTTGTAACGGGCGGAAAACCAAAGCCCAACGATCAGCATGGGAAAGGCGGCCCACCAAACAATCATTTCCGGCAAAGTGATCGTCTGTCTCAGATTACTTACTTCCCAGGGAAAGGGAGCGAATAAGAGATATACCAGTCCAATCGGAATCGCGGTCAAGGCGCCTTCCGTAGTTGACACGTTAACATCGGGAGCAAAACCGGACTTGGCACTTTGAGCTGCATCCAATCGGCTGCGTTGAACGGCCTGCAGATTGCCAAATTGTTCCAGTGGCGTATTTGCGTAGCGGATCACGCCAAACCAGGTCATCGCCAGGCCCAGGCCAATGACAACCACAACTTGTCGTGCAAAACTTTGCGCGGTGATCTGACGCATGCCGATTACAAAAGCTCCGACAATAGCGGCCAGCATCATGTAGAAGACATAGAATCTCAGGCTCATAAGAGCTATCAAAGAAAAGGTTAAGACCGCGAAGTATTTGACGCTGAATCGTTCGCCCAGCTTGAGCGTGGCCAGGATCGACAGGGTCAGCACGAACATGATAGGTCCGTCCTTAAGTTCCTGCGACGACCACAAAACCATTGAAGGAAAAAAGCCCGTTAACAGCGCCGCCACTCGCGCGACCCGGGTACTGCCAAAAATATGATACGCGCACAGGAAAATTATCACTGCTGTAGCCGCGCCAACGACCGCATTGACGAACTGCACGGCCAGCGGATTGCGGCCGACGATTTCGTACACGCCGGCAACCATGTACAGCATGCCCCAGGCGCCCTCGCCACTACCGATAAACCTTTGCAGCAGAGCGTTGTAGTAATTATTGCCGTGCCAACCCTGTTGCATGAACCAGCCATTGAGATCGTACGTATCAGCATCGCCGCCAAAGAATTGCTGGAAATTGTAGATGAAGATGATCGAGCCGATAGTCAATCTGACTAATAGACCGCCCATGAAGAGTTGTAAAAGAAATTTTCGCTCATGATCGACCCGATTTATTAGGATGATTGCGACACCTGCCAGAACGGCGGTTAGAATCAGGGCTGCGGGTGCCTTCGACGGGATTAGAAATACTATACCGGAGCCAACTAACAACAGCAGCAATGTCAGCAAAGCGTTCATGACGGCGATCAATTACTTACTAATCTTCGCTAAGGCTCTTTGCGATCACAACCTCAATACTGCGCGACACCAATAAAACTGGGCGTATTCCCAACAAGATTTATCTTTCAAGAACTGCTCAGAGCTCATCAGGCAAATCACGACGAGTCTTTCGCTCAACCAGGAACTTGTCCTCCGCGCTGAGCTCCTTGATCGACTTCGCGGGCACTCCGGCGATCAGACGTTCCTCCTCGGTGAGCGGGCCGGTAATCACCGATCCTATACCCACAATACATTTCGAGGGGATCGAGCTGCCAGGCGCCATGCGGACCTCGGAGCCGACATAAGTAAACGATCCAATGCTCAGGGGTAAGGTTCTTTGTCTGTTGTGGGTCCACAATGACGAATTGCGTCCGCCAATGATGGTGCGGCGGCCGATTTCCACTCGATCGGTAAAATCTATCTTGTGACCGGTCGTAATGATACTTCCGTCACCCAGCGAGAAGCGGGGGTCGATCTCGTTGACAACTTCGGGTTCCGGGATGGAATTAATCTCATTCATCCTGATGATCTCGGAAAAACGGCCCAGATGCACCTGGTCTCCGCCCCGTATGATATTCAGGTGGCCGATACGAACATGATCGTCAATTTGCAGATTTGCCACGCGGATGATCAAATTCAAATGCCCGATGCACGTATCGGCGGCAATTTCGCACCGTTGTGCGTCAATGATGCTAAGGCCAATCCGCACGCGTTTGCCAATGCGATAACCAAAGAATAATCGGTAACAGGGCCGCTTAAGAAACGACGGCAGCATCGCGATCATCGCAAGTACGGCCAGCCGGGGTTTACGGGCGCGATGCATCTGCTTTGCTCATGACCTTTCCGCCGCTTCGCGTAATGCAGCGGCAAGTTTGTCCGCTTGCGCAGAAAGGTTGTAATGCTCAGTAACGTGACGACGACCCGCGGCGCCCATTCTGGTTCGCAAATCCGGATTTGAGATCAGCGTTTCCAGAGCTTCGTACCATTCTTCATCAGATGACGCGAAAAAGTGGGTTGTTCCGGGTTCTCCGATTTCCACCGAAGCTCCCACGGGGGTGGCGACATAAGGAATACCGACTGCCATGTATTGAATCGCCTTAAAGCCTGACTTTCCGGACGCCCACTTTCCTGAATACAACGAGGCGTCGATCGGATAGAGACCAACATCGATCGATTGGAAATCGCTGACCTCGCGTTCCATGTTCCACTGCGCGTTCTCTATCTCTATTCCCTTGATGCTGATGCCGTCTCGTCCGGCGCCGACCACTTTGAGCCGAAAAAAGTAGCGTCTTGCCAACTTCTCCAACACTCCAAAGATAGACTGCAAATACGGAAAGGTCGAATGAGTTCCGATCCAGCCCAGCACCGGTGGCTCGGCTGCGCGGTGTCGCGTGCACGGCCGAAAGATTTCCGTATCGACTACCGTCGGTATGATTTTCGCTTTCGCCCCTTGACCGGAAACATACTCAGCAATGACGCGATTCCCGCAGGTCACCACCCTGGCCCAGCGGATCAGATCATCAGTCTTGCCGAACCACTTCAAAGCCTTTCCCAGACTTCCGTATGTGGGGCTAGTATATGAAACGTAAGTTGCGTCGTCCAAATCGAGCACCATCGGCCGTTTGAAGACTTGAGTCGCTGCCCATTCGATCAGCGGCGGTCCGAAGATCATGGCTTCGCGCTGGATCAGAATCACATCTGCTCTCTTCGCCCTGAGAATATCCAGCGGGCGACGGACAGCGGCCTTAATTAGGCCAAAAGCTGTTCGCGCCATTGCGTCGCGACGATAAAACTGCCCGAATAAGCTTGAATTCAGAAACGGGCTGATGGTCAGCTCGATGCCCCGCTGCTGCAACGGCTTAATGAATTGTTCCAGACGATAACGTGTCGCGGCAGCTTCGACTGGATACGAGGCAAGACCTAGAACCTTCATGGTTAATTTGTCTGCTCCAACACCCTTTCGTAGAGGCGCGCATAGCGCGTTGCGCCGATGACCCGGACATCGAAAAGGCGTTCAGCGATCGCGCGCATCCGGTTTCTTGTCGACGGCTGCTCGAGAAAATCATCAATGGTTTCCATAGCTTTGGTGTATTCCCGTTCGTTGAAATCACTGACCATGACGCCTGCGCCCTCCCTTATAATCAATGCGTCGGAATCGCCGATGCCTGAGTTGATAATCAACGGCAGTCCGCAAGCCAGATATTCGGCATACTTTGTCGGCGATGAAGCCAGCTTGGAAAAACATGGCTTGATGAAAGCGAGCCCAACATCGCCGGCCGAAAGATAAGATGGAACTTCCTCCGGCGCGACGGCGATCACGGAATAACTCTGCGGCATGATTTGCCTTTGCTTCATCAACTCTCTTATCCGATCATGATTTCCGGGGATCAGCCAAAGGAAGTAAGCATTGGGGTCGCGCTTCAACCGCGCGGCGAAAAAGTCCGCCATTTGTTCGGTCAGGTACCAACCGTCAATCGATCCGCTGTAAACGATCACGGATTGATCCCGCAGCCCGAGTTGGCGGCGCCGCCGCGCACGTTTATCTGAATCGAATTTGAATAGCGCCAGATCCGCGCAGCAGGGAATGATTTCATGAAAAGGATCTCGACCGCGCAGGCCTTCCCACGTTTTCACAATCGGCCAAATTCTTTCGGTTAGTGTGACGACACCGTCGGCGTTTGCCAGGGCCTGGCGCTCGATCCTTTTTGTCAATCGATAAGGAATGCTTCCTTTTCGCCAATGCCCGGCATCGACGTATTCGTCAGCCAGCAAACCGCGAACATCAAAAATCATCTTTAGACCGAACCGCTTCTTGAGTCCCAGAGCAATCGTTGCCGGTATGTGACTGCGGGCATGGACCATCTCGATTTGCTTGCGCCTCACCAGTCGTCTTGCATAAGCCAATCCCTGTATTACGTCATAGGCTGTGGCCGGCAGCGACGGTTTCCGATGATAGCGAAGCCAGTCCCATTCTATGCCGTGTTGTGCCAAACGATTATGAAGCTCCATACACTTTGCCACGCCGGCGGAGCCAAGACTTGCTGCCCGTTCAAAACTCAATAAGGTGAACTGAACGCCGCGCCCGCTTAATTCTTTCAGGTAAGGGATCACCTGACTCTGGCCCAGGGGATCGAGCATGCCGTTGTAGGAAATATAAAGCACGCGCTTACCGGCTTGAGGCATCGTGTTTTCTTCTGAACGTGATTGGCGGGAGCTCATCAGACCGCACCGGGGTTGGTTGATCCCAGGTCGGCTTTCGCAATTCTCGATCGCACCAACCCGCATAAAGCAATCTGAGAGATTCGAAGAAACCTGGAACTCGTCAGAATTCGCAGCTGCTTCTTTAGCGCGCGCGCCAGGTATGCAGGCGCACGGGAATACTGTGCGCCCGAATTAGCCATCGTGGCGAGGTACATCATCGAACTGGCCTCAATACGATTCAGATAAGGAGCGTAAGCCTTTGCCAGGTGCGGGTCTGCCAGAACGCTTTCGATCACTCGTTGCAGACTGCGTTCCGCGCTCTCCAGATTCTGGCAGCTGATACTGCGAGCCGCATGTTGGCGCACGCCGCTGTTTACTTTCTCGAGGCGATGGACTTCGTACCTGGACAGCACGCGAAGCCAGAATTCCCAATCCTCGCTGCCGACTAATTCCGGGTCTGTATTGAATTTGAATTGGGTGTAAATCTCTCGATGAATGAAGTCGCCGATGCATGACATAAAGTTGCCCTGCGCTATCGCCTTCAGCTGGTTCTTGAGATCGGGGAACTTCGGACGATAGACGACGCGATGGCCGGCATCGACGAACTCATACAAGTTGTGAAAGCATTTTGTCTTCGGGTTCGCGGCCACAAAGTCCGCCGCGTCCTGCAAATTGGTCGGGTACATAAAGTCGTCTGAATCGAGCAGTGTGAGAAAGTCACCACGAGCGCTCGCGAGGCCGGTGTTACGCGAGCACGCCCGCTCGTAATTCTGATCGTGCTTGATGAACCTCACGCGCCCGGAGGCGACATAGGTTGCGATGACCTCTTCAGTCTTGTCGGTCGAACAGTTATCGACGACGATAACTTCAAAATGAGGGTAGGTCTGCCGCAAGACGCTGTCCAAAGTGGCGCCGATTAACGCGGCGCGATTAAAGGTTGGGATAACGACCGAAAAAACCAATGGCTGGTCCATAGCAGATAATGCCGACCGATTCTGACCGAGAAAGTAAAGACTGAGTTCTAAAAGGGGGCTTTGTTAACTTCGGTTAGTTGTTCAATGGTGTCCACGGCAAACCATTTCTTCGGATAAACCGATGAAACGTAAAGCTTCTTCTGCTCGATCAGTTGCTGCCACACGTCATAGAAACTCGCGCCTTCAGTCGTGAGTCTATTCACCCGGGTTGGATTCAACACTTGAATGCCCGAGCAATAAATCTCAGTCGGTCTATTCCGGCTGATCTCAGTTACTACGTGGTTATCGTGGAAAACGTAATCGCCTTCGAGACCGGCGACGGGCAACACCGGCACCAGCATGCACGCCGGACGACCCAGCGCCAGATAGTTCTCGTGCAGCATCGCTAAATCAAGATCGACTACGTTATCGCAGGTCAGGACAAACATCGGTTCGTCCAGAGACTTCAGCAGGGTGTGATAAACCCACCAGCAGTTGCTCTGGCCCTCAGTGTTAAAGACACTGCTGGCGCCGTGCTCGATTACATGTTGCGCCAGCATCGCCTTCTTGTAACCTACGGTCACATGAATGTGCTCGATCCTGCCGGCCAGACGCTTGATGCCCCGGGCGATCAACGTCGTGCCGTCGTACGGCGCCATTGGTTTCGGAATGGCGTCGGTCAAAGGCGCCATGCGCATGCCTCTCCCCGCCGCCATAATGATCGCGTGCCTGATCACTGCGGTTTCGAATCCCCCCTGGATGGCCAATTGATAATCTCGATTAAGTCCGGCTCTGACAGTCGTTCCGCGTTATCTGAGCACAAAGGCTCGCTGATCGGGTTCGCGTTCGGTTGATTGAAGCGAATGATGTAATGCGGCTCTGCATTGAGTTGAATCGTCGTGGTGTAGGGCAGTTCCGTGGCGCCGATCAGATACTCGTGCGGCCGATCACCCGGGCGGCCTCCGATCCTCTCCCAGCGGCCGCCATGCTCCCTGATCCAAAGTTCCAGAATATCCCGGATCAGTGCGGATTTCATCGGCCGTGAAATCACGCTGCCCTGCACCTGCTCGATGTTATCAACCGCCGCGATGACTAACTTGACCGCCTCATCCACGGTGGAAAAATATCTGGTCATTTCAGGGCCGGTGCTTTGAATGACGCCGGTCGTATCATGCATCCGCTTCCAGATCGGAAAAACCGATCCGGTGGACCAGGCAATGTTCCCATGCCTGACGCACGCGAACTTTGTTTGGGTCTTCCCATTCATAGCGCACAGCAGCCGCTCCATCAAGGCTTTGGTCAAGCCGTAGGTGTTGCCCACCGGGGGCGCTGATTTATCCGTGGACATCCCGATTACTGTCTTTACTTTTTTTTCAACGCATACCCGGGCCACATTTTGCGAACCTGTAACGTTGACATCGAGACATTCCATCGGCTGCCGTTCAGAGAGATCGACATATTTTGTGGCCGCAGCGTGAACAACGACATCGGGCGCAGTCTCGGAGACCGCATCGCGAACCGATTCGATATTCGACACATCCAGGGGCAGCACGTCACAGCCGCTGAATTCCTGAGCGTCGATGTTCTGCATGTTGTTCCGGCCCGCCAGGACTACTCGATAACGATCTTTCAAAGCGATGCCGAGCCATCTGCCCAGAAATCCCGTGCCGCCGGTGATCAAAACGGTTTCGTTCATTGCTGTGTAGTTCTAGCGTTCTACCGATGCCGGTGAGCTTTTGGCTGATTCAGTTTCATACCACGCGATCGTACTCCGCAAACCTTCCTCCAGGGATGTGGTTGCGCGAAATCCAAATTTCTCGAAGGCCCGCGAAACATCCAACCGCCGGCGCGGCTGACCGTCCGGCTTACTTTGTTGCCAGCGAATTTCGCCCTCGAACCCACTCAAACGCGCGATCATGCTTACGAGATCTTTGACGATGACTTCATTGCCGGTCCCAATATTCACCGGGTCACTCTCATTGTAAACAGCGGCCGCGCGGACCAGCGCTTCCGCGCAATCTTCTACGTACAAAAACTCACGTGACACTTCGCCCGAGCCCCAGGCTTCAATAAAAGGCTTGCCGCCGCGCTTTGCCTCGACACATTTGCGAATCAAAGCCGGGATAACGTGCGAAGTTTCGAGATCAAAATTATCGCCTGGTCCATAAAGGTTCGCGGGCAAGAGGAAAATCGAGTTAAAACCATATTGCTGACGATAAGACTGCGATTGGACCAGCATCATTTTCTTGGCCAGTCCGTATGGCGCGTTTGTCTCTTCCGGGTAACCGTTCCAGATGTCATCTTCCTTAAAAGGAACCGGCGTGAATTTCGGATACGCGCACACGGTTCCCGTAGCCAGAAATTTGCTGATGCCGAAAAGCCTCGACTGCTCAATGAGCTGCACGCCCATCATCAGGTTGTCGTAAAAAAAACGCCCCGGATTTTTTTGGTTATAGCCGATGCCCCCGACAACCGCCGCCAGATGAATGACCAGATCGGGCCGCGTTTCGTGCAGCAGGCGCACGATGTCATCTTTTTCAATTAGATTGTAATCACTACTGCGCGGAACAAAAACCTCCACGTCCAGCTCTTTCAATTTCTGCACGACAAAACGGCCGAGGAAGCCGGCGCCGCCGGTGACGGTAACGCGCTGGTAAGGAAACCTTTGAGTACTGTTGTCCATGAAATCAGGCCCGGATAAGTATCGTCTGGCGACCTTGCGCAAAAGTTTAAGGCTCGTTATGGTATCAAAACCTTAAGCGCCGTCGAAGCCGCTGCTTTGAATGGCTTGAACTCTGCGCAAACTCCGGCCGCGAAAAGGTTCCTAAAAACATGGCCAAGACAGCTTTGATTTCGGGGATAACTGGTCAGGATGGATCGTTTCTGACTGAGCTGCTGCTCGAAAAAGGTTATGATGTTTACGGGATCATCCGCCGCTCGTCTTCCTTCAATACGGATCGCATCGACCATCTTTATCAGGATCCCCACGAAAAGGGCACCCGGCTCAGACTCCTCTACGGCGACCTGAACGATTCGAGTTCGCTCAATACGATCCTCCGTCAGGTCCAGCCCGACGAAATCTACAACCTCGGCGCCCAATCGCATGTGCGGGTAAGTTTTGATATTCCTGAATACACCGCCGAGGTGACCGGTCTCGGCACGGTACGTTTTCTCGAAGCCATTCGCGAAGCCGGCATTCGGCCAAAGTTTTACCAGGCTTCGTCGTCCGAGCTTTACGGAAAAGTAGTCGAGACACCGCAGACGGAGACGACTCCATTTCATCCGCGCTCGCCTTACGGCTGTGCGAAAGCTTACGCGTATTACATCACGATGAATTATCGTGAAGCGTACGGGCTGTTCGCGTGCAACGGCGTTCTGTTCAATCACGAGTCGGAACGCCGCGGCGAGACCTTTGTCTCGCGCAAGATCACGCGCGCGGCGACACGTATCAAGCTCGGCCTGCAGGAAAAGCTCTTCCTGGGCAACCTCGATGCGCGGCGCGACTGGGGTTATGCGAAGGACTATGTCGAAGCGATGTGGCTGATGATGAATGCCGAAGAGCCGGACGATTACGTCATTGCCACGGGCGAGACGCATTCGGTCCGCGACTTTCTGGAAAAGGCTTTTGGGCATGTTGATCTCGACTGGCAGCAGTATGTCGAAATCGATCCACGCTACTACCGGCCGGCGGAAGTTGATTTGCTGATTGGCGACGCCGGCAAAGCGCGCCAGGTACTGGGTTGGCAGCCAACGGTTGCCTTTGATGACCTGGTAAAGTTGATGGTTGATCACGACCTGGAACGGGCCAAAGAAGAAGCAGCCTCACGCGCGCGAAAATCGACAGTCGGAGCGAGCCGGGCCCGTTGGGGCGCGTTGTAGTTGCTTGAGTTTTGGCTGCGGTGAAGCCGGAGTTGTGATGTCTGAGGAGACCAAATCAGTCACGCCTGTTTCAAAAGTAATCCAATTCCTGGTTTTCCTGAGCGGGTTAGAGACTCAACTTGCGACATGCAGTCAGTACCATCCGCGTGAGCGGATGGGTTAAGGATGCAACTTGAAATTCACGGAGGGTTAGTTCTGTCGCCCGGCTTAGGCGCGAAAAAATTCGGCGATTCCGCTCACCACGTAATCCTGCTGTTCCGGAGTCATCTCGGGATAAACCGGCAAAGCTATAGTTTCTTTCGCGGCTCGCTCGGCCAGGGGAAAGTCACCTTCCTGATAACCCAGAAAAGCAAAGCATTCCTGCAAGTGCAGCGGGCGCGGATAGTAAACATCTGTTCCCACACCGCGCGTGCGCAAGTGCTCGCGTAAAGCATCACGCGGCCCATTGCGCACGCGGATGACATATTGATGGAAGATGTGACGGGCGCCGCTTCTGACAAATGGAACCTCGATCTCTTCCATCAGCCCCGCGTCGGCAAACATCAGCTCGTATTGTTGAGCATTGCGCTGACGCGCTACCGACCACCTGTCAAGATGAGGCAATTTCGCGCGCAGGACCGCCGCCTGCACCGCATCGATGCGACTGTTTATCCCGACGACTTTGTGAAAATACTTCTTCTCCTCCCCGTGGACGCGCAGCATGTGCAGGCGCCGCGCATGTTCCAGATCGTTTGTTACCAGCATCCCACCATCGCCGGCGCCGCCAAGATTCTTTGAAGGGTAGAAACTGAAACATCCGATTGCGCCCATCGAGCCGGCACGCCGCCTGCTGTCTTCGGCGCCGATTGCCTGGGCAGCATCTTCGACGATCGGAATAGAAGCTTCGACATCGTTTTGGGCGCCGGCATTCTTGTCGGTGGTTCGCCGGCTTCCCGCCCGGCTCTTGCTTACTTCCATTAGCGGATCCATCTCGGCGCACTGCCCATACAGATGCACCGGCATGATCACTTTGGTCTTCGCGCTGATCGCGGCGGCAACCAGCGCTGGATCGAGGTTGTAAGTCTTCTCATCAATATCAACAAAAACAGGACGCCCGCCGAGCCGGGTGATAGAACTCGCCGTGGCGAAGAAACTGAACGGGCTGGTGATAACTTCGTCGCCCTCGCCGACACCGCATGACATCAACGCCAGCAGCAGGGCATCCGATCCGGAAGCGCAGCCGATCGCAAACTTTGTCTGTGAATAGCGCGCAATCTCTTCCTCCAGAGCCTGGACCTCAGCGCCAAGTACAAACCGCTGTGAAGCGAAGACGCGATCCACGGCGGCGCGCACTTCATCGCGAATGGTTGCGTACTGGGCCTGCAGATCGAGGAGCGGGACTTTCATTTGAATAGCTCAAGGGAACGATCGGTGGCCGATTTTATGGCGCGGGCGCGGAGTGTGCGGCGGAAAGGAATTTCACCTGCCCCCAACTCTTGATCGATTGCTGCGCGGCTTCGAGCAGGCGCACAACTCTTAAACCGGCGGCTCCGTCCGTCAACGGCCGGCGCGAAGCGCGAATCGAGTCAAGAAATTCTGCGACCACGCGGCGCAAGGCCTCGGTCATATCCAACTGCGGCGCCCAAACATCACCGGTGCGATAACTGACCAGCGTTTGATAATCGGCTTCACGATCAGAGCCAATCCGGCTGGTGGTCACGCCTTTGTCGTACACGCGTACTTTTTCCGTAGGCTCAATGTCGTCGTACAGAATCATCTTTCGTGAGCCGGCGATCATTGTGCGGCGAATCTTTACCGGCGCCAACCAGTTGAAGTGAAAGTGCGCGATGAAATCATCCTCAAAATGCAGCAGCAGATAGGCGATGTTTTCTGTACCCTTTTCGACGTGACAACTACCGATGGCGCTGACGCCAACGGGCTGGCGCTCGATCAGATAATCCATGATCGAAAGGTCATGAGGCGCCAGATCCCAAACGACGTTGATGTCTCGCTGAAACAGACCGAGATTGATGCGCACCGAATCGAAATAAAGCAGGTCACCAAGGTCGCCGCTTTGCACAATCTCTTTCATCTTTCGCACGGCGCCGGTGTAAACGAATGTGTGATCGACCATCAAGGTCCGGCCGTTTCTTTCGGCAAGATCGATTAATTCTTCGGCTTCGCGGGCAGTCGCCGTCAGAGGTTTTTCCACCAAAACGTGTTTGCCGGCGTTCAGGGCCTGTCTGGCGATCTCAAAGTGAGTACCAACCGGAGTGACAATCGCGACTGCGTCGAGGCCGGGATCGGAGATCAGCTCTTGATAGTCGGTTGCAGTTTGCACGGCAGGATAACGGCGGGCCATCGCTGCCAGTCGCGCCTCGTCCAGGTCGCAAATCCAGCGCAGCTCTGCCGCGTCATTTTCGGAAAGATTCCGGAGAAGATTTGGCCCCCAGTAGCCGCAGCCGATAACGCCAATGGTAATCGCGCTCACCGGCTAGAGAGGATAACGGGCATTGCCGGAAAAGTGAATCGCTTGGAGTGAAGAAATCTCCAGAAGCACTCAAACTACATAACCTCTCAGGTAAGGAAGGGGGGCTTGCCCCCGCCGACTTAAGTAATTACGCATGCTGACTTAAATAAAAAGAAGAGTGCCTACATTTCGTGCCGGTTGGCAAGCGCCTTGTCCATAGTTACTTCGTCGACGTATTCCAAATCGCTTCCCACGGGCATGCCCATCGCCAGCCGCGTCACACGCATTCCCAGAGGCTTCAGCAAACGGCTGATGTAATTCGCGGTAGCTTCGCCTTCGGTATTCGGATTGGTCGCCAGAATTATTTCGCGCACGTCAACATCTTCGTTGTTTTCAGGCTTCAGCCTGGTCAACAGATTGTCCAGGCGCAGATCGCTTGGGCGAATGCCGCGAATCGGCGAAAGACTGCCATGCAAAACGTGATACATGCCCTTGTAACTGCGGGTTTTTTCAACAGCTACCAGATCGTATGGTTGCTCGACGATGCACAGGACCGAACGATCGCGAGTTGGCGAAGCGCAAAATCGACAGGGGTTAACGTCGGTCAGGTTGTTACAAATCGAGCATTCCGTGATGCGTTCTTTGACTTCGTGCAGGGCAGCAATCAGGCGCTCTACATCCGCGGCGGGCGTGCGCAGAATATGAAAGGCGAGCCGCTGTGCCGATTTCTGTCCAATACTCGGCAGGCGTTTGAATTCATCGATTAGTTTGGTGACAGACTCGGCGTAGTCCAACATTTTTGATCTGCGACTTTAGATTTTTGATTGGTTCACTGCTTAAGTTACTGTTTGCTTGCGGCGATTGGCAATACACCAATCGAAAATCACAAATCAAGAATCAAAAAAGGTTCCCGAGGCCTGGCGGCAACATTGATCCCAGCTTGCTCTTCATCGCCTCGTTGACCTTGCGATTGGCCTCGTTAACGGCTGCTACGATCATGTCCTGAAGCATTTCGACATCGTTTTCCTTGACGATTTCCGGATCGACTTTGAGCGAGATGATTTCATGATCGCCTTTCATCTGCACGGTTACGACACCGCCGCCGGCTGAAGCATCAACGCGCAACTCCTCCATCTCGCGCGCCATTTTTTCCTGCATCTGCTGCGCCTGTTTCATCATTGCCTGAATATTCAATCCGCCAGGAAATTTCATTTGTAATTGCCTCGCTCTCTGCGGTTAGTTTTCGAACTCGCGCGATTGAAGCATCGTAACTGTCAATTGCGGTGAATGCAACGAACGGTCGGAAGTCTTTGTCGATGTGCGATGCGCATGCTATAAACGGCGAACCAGACTGATGGATGAAACACGGTTGGCAACCGAGCGCACGCTCACCGCCCAAATCAAACTCTACTATGACGTAATTGAAGCGGCGTCTCAGCCGGCGCCTTTGCTGATTACATTGCACGGGTATGGGGCCAGCAAGTGGCATGCGCTGCGCGAAGGAAAACAGGTAGCCCCCGAAGGGTTCGCGATCGCCGCGCTGCAAGGGCCGCACCAGCACTTAAGAGAGCCGAAACAACCGGGCGGCCCTTTGCGATTCGGTTTTGGCTGGCTCACGAATTTTCATCCGGAAGAATCGGTCGCGGTTCATCATCGCGCCTTGCTGGAAGTGATTTCGAGGCTGGTGGATGAAGGCATCGCGGATCAGCATCGAGTCTTTCTGCTGGGGTTTTCCCAGTCGTGCGCGCTGAATTACCGTTTCGCTTTTACTAATCCCAAAGTGTTACGCGGCGTTATCGGTATCTGCGGCGGCTTGCCGGGCGACTGGGACAGTAACGAGATGTACCAATCAACTGAAGCCGCCGTTTTTCATCTCGCCGGTGAGCGAGACGAGTACTACGCGCCCGCCCGCGTCGCAGATTACGCCGACCAGTTACGCGTACGTGCCCGGGACGTTCAGTTCAGGAGTTACGATGCGGGCCATGAAATTTCGCCCGCCATGCGCGAAGATGTTTGCAATTGGCTGAAAGACAAATGCGTCGTTTAGAAGCCCCAGTTGGGCGGCCTTCCGGAACATGCCAGGCAGGTCCGGCATCTAAACATAGAATCATCCATTATGCGGAAACGATTGGTTATCGTATTCCTTGCGCCGGTCTTATTTGGGGCGGCTTGTCGTCAACAGCTCGGAAGAATCTCAACGCCCCTCAAGCCTCCCGAGCAATTGACTGAGACTCGCGCGCTGCCCACGAATAGTTCTCCGAACCTTAAGATGGTCATCGACGGCGCCATTGAGCAGGTGGGAAAGACTACCGGCTACGATCCGTCCTATCAAAAAATCAATTATCCGAACGGCGATGTGCCGATCGAAACCGGAGTCTGCTCGGACGTAATCGTACGTGCATTTCGCAAAGCGGGAATCGATTTACAAAAAGACGTGCACGAAGACATGAAGAAAAATTTCTCGACTTACCCGGTGCGCTGGGGATTGAGCGGGCCCGATACGAACATCGATCACCGGCGGGTGCCGAACCTCATGACCTACTTCACCCGCCAGGGCAAGTCACTTTCGACCGGCGGCAGCAGCGACAATTTCCTGCCCGGCGATATTGTTACCTGGGACCTGGGCGGCGGCACGGACCACATTGGGATGATCACCAACGTGTGGTACAAGCCTTCGCAACGATACCTGATCGTGCACAACATCGGCGGCGGTACGAGGATGGAAGATGCTTTGTTCGCCTGGAAGATTACCGGCCACTATCGATATTTCTGAAGTACCGTCGCGACAAAATATTTACTGAACCAGGCTGGTTAATAAATCTGTAGCGCCTTCACGCGCCTCATGTTATAAGACGCGCCTGAAGACGCTTTAAAACAAACAAGAGTAATCGTTTGCGATAAACATTCCGTTCCTAACAGAGCGCACATGAGTCTCCGGAGATTCATCATGAGAGCGATGAGACGTAATTTGCTGCCTATCATAACTGTCGTACTGTGCACAGTTGGCATTCCGATTCGGGCGGTGACACCGCAAAGTTCGGCAACTGGAAAAATCAAAACTGCAATTCGCGCGGTGCTCGATGCACAAGCTGCGGCGTGGAATCGCGGCGACATCGAAGCTTACATGGACGGTTATGATCGTTCGCCGCACACCGAGTTCGTAGGCGGCGACACCATCACTCGCGGTTGGGAGACTGTGCTCGATCGCTACAGGCAGCGTTACAGCACGCGCGAGAAAATGGGGACTCTGACATTCTCCGATCTGGAATTCACGATTCTTGGCAAAGATGCGGCGTTGGTGCTGGGGCGATGGCGTCTAAAGCGTACGGGCGACGAACCCCACGGCACGTTCACTCTTCTGTTTCGCAAAACGAGAGCCGGCTGGAAGATTATTCACGATCACACATCATCAGCGTAATCCTGAACGCATGCAGAAACCCGACCGTAAGGGAGGGTGCAATCTCGCTTTGAGTTAGAGCTATAGAAGTAGATACGCGCACCCTCCCTTACGGTCGGGTTTCTGCCTTATGCGGAATACGGCGGGGGCGAACACCCTTCCTAACCTCGAGGTTTCGGGAATTGAGTTCTGACAACTAATCTTGAACGATTCAAATCAATCAATTTCGGCGTCCAATCTCACCACGATCGAACGCGAGGTTGAGGCGCGCAGCGCGACTCTCAAAAAAGAATTGGGCCTGCGCGATCTGGTGCTTACGCAAGTCGTCTTTGTCGTCGGGACCGTGTGGGTTGGTTTCGCAGCCAAGCTGGGCCAATCTCAGATGGCTTTCTGGCTGATCGCGATCGTCACGTTCTATCTGCCGCTGGCCGCCGTCGTTATCTATCTCAATCGCCTGGCGCCTCTCGAAGGAGGCCTCTATCAATGGGCCAAGATTGCTTTCGGCGATTTTGTGGCCTTCCTGGTCGCCTGGAATTTTTGGATCTTCGGCATCCTGGTGATGTCCGGAATTGGATTAATCATTAAGAAAAACATTGCCTATGCGATCGGCCCGCGGGCCGACCGGATGCATGAGAACAAATGGTGGACAACGCTGATCTGCGTACTGCTGATTATCTTTGTCGTAAGTGCTTCGCGCAGGGGTCTCGCCCTGGGAAAGTGGGTACAGAATTTTGGCGGCGCGATGCTGATCATAACTTTCGCTACGCTTATCCTGCTGCCGTTCATCACCGCGAGCCGCGGAACACTGGCCAACTATCATCCGTTTTCGCTCAGCTTCCCACAGGTAAGCACCTACAACATCAACGTCTGCAGCAAGCTCGCGGTCGGGGCGCTCTCGGGTTTCGAGTACATCGCGATTCTCGCCGGAGAGACACGCGCAGCGGCGCGCAGCTTCGGCCGCTCAGTCTTGATCTCGGCGCCGCTCATCGCGCTGATGTTCATTCTCGGCACCGGATCGGTTTTGGCGTTTGTAGCTCCGGACAAAGTCGATCTCATCGGTCCGATTCCGCAGGTGCTCAGCCTTGGGTTCAGTGGTTTCGGTTGGGTGTCAATATTGATTTCGATCACGATCTTCGGCGTTGCGGCGCGGCAGATTGCTTTGATGAGCATCTACTTCGCCGGCAACACACGCTTGCCGATGGTCGCCGGCTGGGACAATTTGCTGCCGGCATGGTTTGCAAAACTGCACAAGCGTTATCGCACGCCGGTGAACTCGATTCTCTTCGTGGGTATTTGCACGCTCGTGTTCAGCCTGGCGCCGTTGATCGGCGTGAAAGAACAAGAGGCCTTTCAGTTTCAGGACAATGCCGCGAATGTTTTCTATGCCTTAATCTATATGGTGCTGTTTGCGATTCCGATCCTCGCCATGAAACGCTTTGGCGCCAGAGCCCCGTGGTGGTTGAAAGCTGCGGCGGCGTTGGGCTTTATCGTGTCCGCGATTGGAGCCTTCTTCACAGTCTTTCCGATTATTGATGTCGAGAGCCGGTTCTGGTTCGCGGCCAAGATCATTGCGGTGGTTGCGATTGCTAATGCGATTGGCGCGACCATTTATGCGATTGATAAAAGGCGACAGTCGGTAAGCAGTGATCAGTGATCAGTGATCAGTGGTCAGTTGCCAGTGGTCAGTTGTTAGTTGTTCGCTTGGTCACGTCACGCGTCACGTCATCAGATGGACAGCTGACCACCGCCCACTGATCACTGACCACTGGCAACTGACCACTGACTACTGACCACTGCCCATTGGCATTCACCGCAATCCTATGATAATCATCTGCGCGCCAGGGCTTCATCGAGTTTAACCACGTAAGGAGAAGCTGAAAAAATGAACAACATCAATGTCGGTCGTGTCCTTCTTGGCGGTTTGGTAGCAGGCGCGATCCTGAACCTGGGCGAATGGCTCCTGAACGGTTACGTTCTCCACGAGCAGATGGTTGATTTTTTTAAGCGATGCGGGTTTCCGCAACCGGGTAACAGGTTTCTCGTAATTGCGATCGCGATTACGTTCATCCTCGGAATCGTGATCGTTTTCGGTTATGCAGCGATTAGACCTCGATTTGGTCCGGGTCCCAAAACAGCGATCATTGCGGCTTTGTTCGCGTGGTTTGGCGTAGTGCTGTATCAGAATATCATCGCCGGCGGTCTCGGAATGGTTCCTGGGAATACATTACTGCTGGTGCTGGGCTGGGAGATAGTAGAATACGTTCTTGCCACCCTGGTCGGCGCTGCACTATACAAAGAAACCAGCGACACTGCATAACTTAATGACCCGCCAATGAGCTGGAAACGATTGCTAGTATCAATTCCGCTCGGCTTCTCGATTATCGTTGCCGACGGAGTGCTATTGATGTTGGTCAACCGGCTCTATCGGCCAAGTTATCCGCCGGCTTGGTTAATCGCTGCGTTCTATTATTTCGACGCCTGGCCGCTTTTCATTACCCAGCACATCTTCCCTCACGTGGGACATGGTCCGTCGTTTCTCGCGGTAGCGGCGGCCGGGGTGATCGATATGGTCATCTGGACGACAATGGTTTACGCGCTGCTCTCATGGCGCGCGCGCCGGAAAGCCCGTGTCTGACAATCTCGCAGTCGTCAATTGCTCGCAGCTGCTCACGCTGGCCGGCGCGAAGCGCCCGCGCACGGGTGGCGATCTGCGCCAGCTCGCAATCGTCGACGACGGCGCGATGCTGGTGCGCGGCGGAAGAATCGAATCTGTCGGCCGGCGCCGCGAGCTTGAAACTCTTATCACCTCAGACCACGAAGTAATCAATGCCGGACGGCGCGTGGTGATGCCTGGATTTGTTGACGCCCACACGCATCCCGTGTTTGCCGGCATTCGCGCCAATGAGTTCGAGCAACGTGCTGCGGGTGATACCTATCGCGAGATTGCCGCCCGCGGCGGGGGCATTCGCGCGACCGTGCGCGCGACCCGAAATGCGTCTTTGAAAGACCTGGTTGAAGCCGGCAAGCGTTACGCCGAATGGTTTCTGCGTGGCGGAACAACTACTGTCGAAGCAAAGTCGGGTTATGGCCTCACGGTCGAGGACGAGCTCAAGCTTCTCCGCGCGATCAAGCAACTGAATGACCAAACCAGTCTGAACTACGTCCCCACCTTCCTGGGTGCTCACGACATTCCTTCTGAATATAGAAATCGCCGGCAGACTTACGTCAATCTTGTCGTCAACGAAATGCTGCCGCGCGTCGCTGAAGAAAAACTCGCCGAATACTGCGACGTCTTTTGCGAAGAAGATGTGTTCAGTACAGACGAGTCTTGGCAAATCCTTTCAGCGGCGCGTTGTCACGGGCTCGGCTTGCGGGTGCATGCCGATCAACTTTCGCTTTCGGGCGGCGCAAAACTGGCGGCGGAATTAAATGCCGCGACGGCGGACCATTTGGAACACACCGATGCGACTGGCATCTCCGCGTTAAAAGCTGCGAGTGTGCAGCCGGTACTCTTACCGGGCTCGGTTTATGCGCTGGGTTCAAATCATTATCCCGCCGCCCGCGAAATGATCGACGCGGGACTCGCGTTAGTGCTGGCGACGGATTTCAACCCCGGGTCCTCGCCGACGCCTTCAATGCCGATGATCCTTTCGCTCGCCTCGACGCAAATGAAGATGACACCCGCCGAAGCAATCACGGCCGCGACCATAAATGCCGCCTATTCGCTGGGACGCGGTGACGAAATTGGATCGCTGGAAAAAGGTAAACGCGCCGATTTTGTGATTCACGATTGCACAGACTATCGCGAGCTGGCTTATTTCTTCGGGATCGAGCACGCGCGACATGTTTACTCGTCAGGTAAGTTGGTATTCTCGCGCAACTAATCTTTATGCGGGGCTCTGTGTCCTGCTGTGTCGCTGTGATTAAATAATTCTTCGCCACAAAGGTCACAGAGGAACACGACTACGAGGAATAGGAGACTACACAACAAATCGGAATCGGATGAGACGAACATTCGTCTCGATCCTGAGAAAGCGCGCGAGCGCATCTTTCAGCGCGCGGCAAAGTTGCTCGCGGCCAGGCCTCGTTCAGTCGCAGAGTTGCGCGAGCGCTTGTCGGCGACTCATGGTGGAACTGGCGAAATAGTTGAATTGGTAATCGAGCGCCTGCGCGAATATGGTTATCTTGACGACACGAAGTTTGCACAGAGCTTTGCGTCGAACCGGATCCGCGAGCGGCCGATTGGCCGGCGCCGGCTGCAGCGTGATCTTTGGCTGAAGAAAGTCGACAAGAACACTGCCGACGACGCGCTGGATCAGGTTTTCGATGCGACTCCCGAAGAGGATTTGATCGATCGCGCCATTGAGAAACGGATTCGCGTGCGCGGCCGGCCCCAGACCCGTGCAGAGGCGAAAAAACTTTTCGATCATTTGCTCCGCCAGGGGTTTGAATTCGAATTGGTAAGCGAGAAGGTGCGCGCCTTGGCGAAGACAAGACTTGAGGAGTAGTTGATGATCCTGGTCGACGATGAGCGCGCGCAGCTCAACGCTATCCCGGGAACGCGGACCTACAGGTCCGCATTGAGCACGCACCGCGAAAGTGTTTCTTTGCCAGGACTGCTTGCGCCTGCGGCGCATGCGGACGTGGACGTTCGCGCTCCAGGCATTGCGTTGCGCACCGCGGTCGCATCACCCACCGTGTGAATCTCTCTCACGTACATGCTAAACTTTTGATTTCATGCTGACGGGAAACGAAATTCGCGAAAAATTCCTGCAGTACTTTGAGCGGTACGGCCATACTCGGGTACGCTCCAGCCCGCTTTTGCCGGCGAACGATCCCACCCTGCTCTTCACCAACGCCGGCATGAATCAGTTCAAAGACGTCTTTCTCGGACTCGAAAAGCGCGATTACGTCCGCGCCTGTTCGTCGCAGAAATGCCTGCGCGCCGGCGGGAAACATAACGATCTCGATGAGGTTGGAAAGACCGCGCGACACCAGACCTTTTTCGAGATGCTCGGGAATTTTTCCTTCGGCGATTACTTCAAGGAAGACGCGATCAAGTTTGCGTGGGACCTCTTGGTGAATGAATACCAGCTCGATCCCGAGCGCATGTGGTTCACGGTTTTCGAGGGCGATGACGAAGTCGGTCCGGACGAAGATGCGGAAAAGTTCTGGGCCCAGGTCGGCGCGCCGCCGGAAAGAATTCTGCGGTTTGGCCGCAAGGATAATTTCTGGCAGATGGGCGAGACCGGACCGTGCGGCCCTTGTAGCGAGATTCACTACTACATGGGCGAGGATCCCGCTGATGCGGAGAACTGTGCTGCTAATGTAAATGGTCCGGGCGACACGATTACCGAAATCTGGAACCTGGTCTTCATGCAGTTTAATCGCAGTGAGATTCAACCCGGGGAACATTTGCTGACACCACTGCCCGCGCCGTCAGTCGATACGGGCATGGGTCTTGAGCGACTGACCGTCGTCTTGCAGGGCGTGAAGTCTAACTATGAAACGGATCTGCTGAAGGACATTGTCGAATTCGTCGCCGAACTTTCCGGCCGCAAATACGAAGCAGAAACTCAGGAAGGTTTTGCCATGCGCGTGATCGCCGATCATGCGCGCGCGACTGCTTTCTCAATCGCCGATGGCATCCTGCCGGCGAATGAAGGGCGCAATTATGTGCTGCGCAAGATCATGCGGCGGGCAATTTACCAGGGACGACATGCGCTTGGGTTTGAAGGTTTGTTCTTTCATAAGGTGACGAACTTTGTGGTCGATCAAATGGGTGAGGCATTTCCGGAGCTGGAGGCTTCACGTGATTTCATCGAGAAGATCGTTAAGTTGGAAGAGGACCGATTTGGATCTACATTGACAATAGGTTTTCAAAAGCTAGATGAGCTGTTTGCAAGAAAGAAAGGAGCGATTCCAACTTATAAAGAGCTCGCATCCCTCTATGACACTTTCGGAATCCCACGCGATTTGATCAGAATAAGTCTTGAAGAGGGAGGTCACAAAATCCCAGAGGAGGAATTCTACGAACACTTCGATGAGGCAATGCGTGGCATTCATACTGTTGAAGCAACATTCACTACCAGCGTTGAGTCGACAACAGGTGTGAATGCAGGAACTTCGGTTAATGTAGAAGCGACTGCGACAGCAACGCCTACAATAGACATTAAGTTAATTAAAGGGCCTTACACGCAGGCTGCGGAAGAGTTTGGAACAACGGACTTCATTGGATATGAAACGACGCGACTGGAAGATAGTTGCGTGCTGAGAGTTCTAAAAGGCAGGCTGCCGGACATCCAAGTTGTGGATCAACTGAACGAAGGCGATGAAGGCGAGGTCATTCTTGATCAGACTCCATTCTATGCCGAAAGCGGCGGGCAGGTTGGTGATGTGGGTCGACTGATTAACCCATCCGCTCACGCGGATGGTACTGACTTCATTGCGACGGTGACTGATACCTATGCACCGGCTCAGGGTCTGATCGTTCATAAAGTCAAAGTTGAAAAGGGAACTCTGAAAGTTGGCGACACGGTCACCGCCGAAGTCGATGTCGAAAAGCGCGACGCCACTCGGCGCAACCACACTGCGACGCACCTGGTGCATGCGGCGTTGCGGGAAGTCCTGGGGACGCATGTGAAGCAGGCGGGATCAGTTGTCGCGCCGAATTACCTGCGGTTTGACTTTAATCACTATCAGCCGATGACTGAAGACGAGATCAGGAAAGTCGAACGGCTGGTCAACGAACAGATCCTGCGCAACGTGAAGGTCGACACCGAAGAAATGCCGGTCGAAGAAGCGATTCGCGCGGGCGCGATGGCCCTGTTCGGCGAGAAATATTCGGGCATGATGCGCGTGTTGACTGTCCCCGGATTCTCAAAAGAACTATGCGGCGGCACGCACGTGCGCGCGACGGGCGACATCGGCGTTTTCAAGATTACCAGCGACGAATCAATTGCTTCCGGCGTGCGACGCATTCGTGCCGTGACAGGGCTAGATGCTTACGAACGTTTTCGGGAAGACGAAGAGATCATCGAAGAGGTCGCGAGTAATCTGCGAACTTCGCGCGCTGAACTGCCGAACGTGATAGGCAAGCTGCAGGAAGAACTGAAGAAGGCGCGCCGTGAAGCTGAAGAATTGAAGTTGAAAATCGCCAGCGGCGCTGTCAGATCTTCCGCGGCTAACGGGGATGAAGCTCGCGAAATCGCCGGTGTGCGGGTGCTCGCGAAAGAAGCCAGCGGCCTCGACTCGGCCGGCATGCGGCAGCTTTCTGATACTTTGCTGGCGCGCATAAAGTCAGGCGTAGTCGTACTTGGCCGCACAAATGACGGTAAGGCTTCGCTGATTGTGCGCACGTCTGACGATCTCATAAAGAAAGTCCCGGCAGGGCAAGTCATCAAAGAGCTGGCACCGATCATCGGCGGCAAGGGCGGCGGCAAAGCCGACATGGCTGAGGGTGGCGGGAATCAACCGGAAAAACTCGGCGAAGCGTTGCAAGCGAGTTACGGCGTGATTGAGAAGATGTTGAGTTAGGTTTGGAAAGACCGCGGCAGGAACTGGAGAAAAGGGCTGAAAGGCTTTCAAGCTTAGCCATCTCTCAGAGATCAGATAACCTCAGGGTCAGGAAGGGGGCTCGCCCCCGCTGAGTTTCTAAGAGAGCTAACTCCCAATGGCTCGCAAGTGGTCAAATCTCAATTTACCCGGCGCACTCCACTTCGTGACCGGGAACTTTCTCAATCGCGTCCCGGTGTTTACTGACACTAGTTGCTGTAATGCCTTCCTCGAAGAACTTGGCTCTCTTAATCAGAAGTGGCCTAGCAAACTCATTGCATACGTCCTAATGCCTGATCACTTTCATTTGATAAGTAATCCGCGCGATGGTCAGATTAAGGAATTCATGGGAACGCTCAAAAGCCTGTCCGCGAAGCGAATTGTTACTGCGGGCAATCAATTTCGTTTTCCGATAGATGCAGACGGTCATCAGGTTTGGCAAGATAGCTTCAAGGACACAGCTTTGTGGAGCGGTTGGATGATCTGGCAGAAGATCAATTACATTCATGCCAATCCGGTGAAAGCCGGCATCGTGAAGTCTGCAAAAGATTATCCGTGGTCGAGCTTTAGATCATTCTATTGCGATGAAGATGGTGCGCTGGCGGTCGATCATGAATGGGCATGGCCAGATGATGCTGAGAAACTGTCTCAGGCAGTGAGAGAGTTAATTAAGAGCGGGGGCAAGCCCCCTTCCCGACCTTGAGACTTTCCTGGTTGTGCCGAATAATCATGGTTGAAAGCCTTTCAAGCTAAGTACAGCGGGGCAAGCCCCCAGCGGGATCCAAACTACTTTAATTCCATCACCCAGATATTTCCGGTGGTTTCGGCGTACTCGTAAACAATCTGATTACCCAGCGGCGACCAGGCTGGATAGCGAACGAACGCGTTGAGCTTTGAGTAGTTTGTTAGCTGTTTCTGTTCTTTCGTCGAACGCGAGACCCAGTAGATATTCCAAATCCCGTTGCGCTGGCCGGCAAACGCAATCTTGTCTCCATCGTGTGACCAGTCGTGCGACCAGCTCAGTCCGTGTTCGGAAACCAGTGTCACGGGTGTGCCGCCAGTACTGGGAATCACTGCCAGATAGTTGTCTTCACCGCGCTTTATTTCGAAAGCAAGCAGTTTTCCGTCCGGTGACCAGGAGGGAAAGCCCATCAATTCTTTGTCAAACGTCAATTGCCTGGGCTGGCCGCCATCCAGTGGGGCGATCCAAAGATTGATGGTGCCGCCGCTGTTTGAATTGTAGGCGATCTCTTTCCCGTCAGGCGACAATCGCGCATAACTGACATCCGATCCCAGATCAAAGAGGTTGCTTTCTTTCCCGCTAGGCAGGGTAATCGACCACGGTGCGAAGTGGCCGCTGCGATTGGAAACAAACGAGAGTCTGTCTCCTTCAGGGAACCAACCGGGAACGTTATCGACAGCTGGATTCGAGGTTACCTGGGTTAAATTCTTGCCGTCAGTGTCGATGAGCCAAACGTCGGCGCCGGTTCCTTCGCGCCATTGACCAAAAGCGATTCTCCGCCCATCGGGCGAAAAAGCCGGGGTAACGTGGCGTTCGCTGCGGTCATTGCTTAATGGCGCCGGAGGTGCGGCAGGTTCGTTTGAGTTCGGAGACATCGGCAGCGTCGTCAACGTGCTAAGAACATCCAGCGAAGCATACGCCAGCTTTTTTCCGTCGGCCGAAAATGAAAGATGGCGAATCGTTTTACCGGGAAAGCCCATCACCAATGCAGGATCACCGACAGTATCTCCAGTTTGTGAGACGGTTATTTTAACAATGCCATAGCTCGGGCGGAAAAATCCGGCGAAGTAAATACTTCGCCCATCTGCCGAATAAACGGCGCCGTTATCAGCCGAAGCCGTAAGTCCGAGTGGGCCGACGCGTTTCAAATCATCTCCTTTCACAGAGATCGACCAGAGGGACGTAGGCAAGAAGTCATTTGCCGTGAACACAATTCGTTTTCCGTCCGGTGACCAGGAGGGAGCTCCATGCCCTCCGGTGGGATTGCCGACTTGAGTGATCTGTTTAGCTGTGCCGCCGTCCGACGGAACGATCCAGATCGTTGAGGGCGGCAGAGGATTCACAACGCCCGATTGAAAGGCGATAAATGTACCGTCGCGCGTCCACGATGGCCAGCAGCCAAAATCGGTTAGCTGTTTCGGCACGCCACCAAGAGCCGGCATGATCCAGATCCCGCCGCGGTCTTTGGAAAAGTAAGCGATGCGCTGACCGTCCGGAGACCACGCGGGCTGAGAATTCTGCTGTCCATCAGTGGTCAATTGAATCTCGCGTCCCCCAGGCGTAAGTTGCTTTATATAGATTTCAAACTTGCCGGTTTGATCGGACGAATAGGCGATTGAGTTCCCATCCGGAGAGATTGAAGGATCGTTGTCAAGGCTGGGAGCAAAAGTGACTTGAGCGTTTCTCAGCACCGGCGGCGCTGCATTAATCTCCGGCTGGCTTCGATTCAAGAGTTTGTAGAGCGCAAATATGCCGGCTATCGTTACCACCACTAGCACGGTCGCAGCGAGGACTGCTCCAGTCTTATGGCGTTTGATCTCGACGCTTAGCGAGTGCGTAATGGTTGAAACTGCAGTCTTGATCTCATCCGTGCTGGAGGACTCTTTCTGCGTCGTAAGCCGTTGGGACTGATTGCTTGCGTCGGAGATTCCAGGAGTTTTGTCTGGCGCGGCAGAGCGATCCAGTTTGGCCTGAAAGTCTACCTCCTCCCTCAGACTTTTCAGGTCAAGCATCATGTCTTTGATAACCTGATACCGCTCCTCGCGATCTTTACGTAGGGCTTTATTAACAATGCGCGATAATTCAGTCGGCGCTTCCGGCGCGAAATGAGTAAGCGGTGGGGGCTCGGTCTTGAGGATCGCAGCTAACACGTCGCTCGACGTCTCGCCATCGAAGGGTTTTTGCCCCGACACCATTTCGTAGATCACTACGCCTAAATTAAAAACATCTGAACGCGCGTCAATCGTGAGCCCGCGTGCCTGCTCAGGCGACATATAACCAACCGTTCCCAGGACTATCCCGGAGCCGGTCTGCACCCTTCGGGTGGGCGCTTCGGCAATCGATTTTGGCGACGACGCTTCGATCAATTTTGCTAATCCAAAGTCGAGTACCTTCACATAGCCATCCGGCCGCAACATGATGTTTTCCGGTTTAATGTCACGATGAATAATTCCGGCTTTGTGAGCTGCCCCCAATGCGTCGGCAACCTGGATTCCAATTTGCAGCGCTTCACTAACACTCAGCGAACTGTGGGCCAGACGCCGGCGCAAAGTTTCACCTTCGACATACTCAGTCGCGATGGCCAGAGTTGAATCCGCCTCGCTGATTTCGTAGATCGTGATGATATTGGGATGATTAAGTGCCGAAGCTGCGCGCGCTTCCTGTTCGAAGCGCTGCAGGCGGCTGACATCTTTCGTTATGGATGTGGGTAGCAGCTTGAGTGCGACCTTGCGGCCAAGTTTGGTGTCCTGGGCCAGGTAGACTTCGCCCATGCCGCCCTTGCCCAACGTCGACAGAATTTCGTAATTAGCAATCCTTCGGCCAGCTTTCAATTCTTGATGGTCTGCGAGGACCTCAGCCGCTGCTTCATAAGCCGGAGAATCGATGAAGGTCCCGGTTTTCTCATGCGAAGCAATCAATGATTCAACTTCCTGACGCAGATCCTCATCGCCGCCGCAGGCGCGTGATAGAAACGGGGATCTTTGCGCCGGCTCATATTTCAGCGCCGCATCAAAAATCTCCTTAACTTTTTGCCAGCGTTCGGGTGTCATGGTTTCGTGTTCGGAGTACCGCCTTCAGGCGGAATCCCGTGGATCAAGAAATCATTCCGCCTAAAGGCGGTACTCCGAACATTCCGCCTGAAGGCGGGATTCCAAACTATTACTCCAAACATACTTCAGTTCGTCAGCCAGACATTACTGCTGCCCTCTAATTAGCTACGCGAGAATCGATAATGAACCCCCTCAAGTCTGGCGATGCAATCTATTCCAGTTTTCGGCGCAGCCACGCTCGCGCCATCTTCCAGTCCCGCTCGACCGTCGCATGGCCGATAGCCATTACTTCGGCGATCTCTTCAATGGAAAGACCACCGAAGAATTTAAGTTCAACGATGCGGCCCTGTTGCGGATCCATCTCCGCCAATTCATTCAGCGCTTCGTGCAGCGCCAAAAGATCAATCGCGGGCTCAGTCGCGAGCTGCTTGCCACCGAGCTGGCCAGCGCTGGTAATCGATAGGCGCTGTTGATCAGAACCACCTCGCTTTGCTGCCTGACGCTGCCGGGCATGATCCACCAGAATCCGCCGCATTAATTGTGCGGCCACACCGTAAAACTGGGCCCGATTTTGCCAGCGGGGGTTCCGTTGGTCGATCAGTTTTAGGTAGGCCTCGTTAACCAGGGCGGTCGGTTGAAGAGTGTGGCCCTGCCTTTCCCGGCGCAGATAGTTCCCGGCGAGTCGCCGCAACTCGCCGTAAACCAGGGGCATCAGCTTATCGAGCGCCCTTTGGTCGCCCCGGCCCCAATCTACTAATAGCTGAGTGACGCTTTCAGGACGCTCCATCGGGTTTCTCTATAGAACAGTTTAGAGGCGGGCTACCCCGCCGAAAAAAAGCGGATTGATGAAATTGACGGGCAGTAGCCCGCCTCTAAGCGCGTCGGTACTCGGCCCTCAAGATTTACTGTACCGAGATTCTACAACATATTTTGGGGGATGTGAGGGAGTTTAGCTTCGGCCTGCGCGTTAACAAGTGTAAGGCAAAACGTGGTGAAGCAGTCAGTCGCAAGACGCACGAAATCAAGGCCGCCGGTCGCTTCAACCGCCGTCAGTCAAATAGCAGAAACCCGACTGTGAGAGGGTGCAAAAAAGGAGAAACCAAGATGAAAAGACAAACTTACACAATGATCGCGATGTTCGTCCTTGTTGCTTCAATGGCCGTGGCGGCCCAGGCGCAAACCAGTGGTCGCACCCAGTTGACTGCCAACATGCCGTTCAATTTCACCGTCGGTAATCAGAGCCTGCCGGCAGGCGAGTACACCATCGCCCAGATCAATCCGGGCTCGAGCAATGTCGTGCTTCAGCTGCGAAGCAGAGAGGGCAACTCAGCGATGGTGCAGATGACCTCAGTTATCGGCAAAGCGCAGGAGAATGCGAAACTGATCTTCCATCGTTACGGCAACAAATACTTCTTCGCCCAAGCCTGGGTTGATGGCGAAAGCAATGGGTTGCAGGCTCCGAAGCCTCGCGCCGAACGCGCGGCAGAACACGAGATGGCGGCAATCAAGGCGGCGAGCGAAACCGTACTGTTGACCGCCAGCCGCAAGTAACTTAATCCACACCGGATCGGCCGGCAGAACAGTTCATCAGGAGAACTCGCTGCCAAGCTGAATCCAGGCAGGACCCGAAGCTCGAAAGGGTTTCGGGTTTTTGCTGTCTTGTTATTGGTGCTGAGGTCGGTTCTCAAAGAGAAAGCCATTTTCCATTTCTCAATTGTCATTTATGATTTTGGCGCTCGGAGTACCGCCTTCAGGCGGAAGCTTTGTAAGCCGGTCGCGGTCACCGCCTAAAGGCGGAACTCCAAAAAAAGCAAATGAAAAATGACCAATGACAAATGGAAAATGGAAAATGGAGACAACCGTCAACCTTCGTACTGAGCTAATCGCTGGAATCACGACATTCTTCACGATGGCTTACATCGTGATCGTTAATCCTCAGGTCCTTTCGGCCGATGGGAAAACAGGCATGGCATTCAGCGGCGTCCTGACGGCAACCGTACTGGTCTGTTTCACCATGACTTTGTTGATGGGTCTTTACGCCAAGCTGCCATTTGCCGTCGCGCCCGGCATGGGCATCAACGCGTTTTTCACCTACACCATCATCCTGGGGAAAGGCGTTCCGTGGCCGACAGCTCTGGGAATTATTTTCTGGGCCGGCGTCTTGTTCCTGCTGATTTCGGCAACACCGGTTCGCGAGTCAATCGCCAAAGCAATTCCCAAAGAGCTGCGTATCGCCGCAGCTGCCGGCATCGGAATCTTTCTGACTTTCATTGGCTTGAAGAACGCCGGTTTCATCGTCGCCGACCCGGTGACACTTGTGAAGCTCGGTAGTCTGGGAAGGCCGGCGCTGTTAACGATCGCCGGCACGGCGATCGCGACTTTTCTAATGACGCGGAAAAGCCCCTTCGCGTTTCTGTCGACCATAGTGTTCATAACCATAGTTGCCTGGGCGCCGGGAATGATTACGGCGCCTCCGAGCCCGGTCAGCCTGCCGGACTTCAGAAGTGTCTTTCTCAAACTTGATATTTTCGGGGCGCTTAAGCTCGCTCTGGCGCCGGCGATCATCGCCGTCATGTTCACAGATCTATTCGACTCGATCTCAACTTTCATTGGTGTGTCGCACGCGGCCGGTTTGCTGGACAAGGACGGTCACCCGCGTAACTTACGGCAGGGATTGATCGTCGATTCGCTTGCAACTCTAGGCGCAGGGCTGGCAGGCTCGTCATCCGGAACTGCATATATTGAAAGCGTAGCCGGGATCAGCATGGGTGGGCGGACAGGACTAACTTCCGTTTTCACCGCACTTTGTTTTCTCCCGTGTTTTTTCATCGCGCCCCTGGCCGGCATGGTGCCGCCTTATGCGACTGCCGCGGTTCTGATCCTGGTTGGCGCCACAATGTTTCGCGGAGTGGGACAAATCTCGTTTGCGAAAATCGAGGAAGGCGTGCCGGCGTTTCTTACCCTCGTTCTGATCCCGCTGACATTTTCAATCACGCAGGGAATTCTCTGGGGATTCATCTCGCACGTTGGTCTTTACCTGATGGCCGGCCGCCGCAGAGACATTCATCCAGTGATGTACGCCCTGGCAGTCGTCTCGATTGGTTTGCTGGTGCTGGAGAGGGTGAGGTTGTAATGTTTGGAGTACCGCCTTCAGGCAGAGTTATACTCTTGCGCTATTCCGCCTGAAGGCGGTACTCCAAACCAGAGGTGCCGTCTCCGCTCAGTCTGATGCGCACTGCAAAATCGTGACCGCTTGATATCTTACGAACCGCCGTTTAATCATTCCTGTGTCGCGAAAAACTCTTCCGCCGCCGCCTCAGTCTCTTCGGGTGTCATCTCTTTCAATTGTTGATTGATGCCCCATTCGTGCCCAAACGGATCGATGATCTTTCCGTAACGCGCGCCCCAGAACATGTCCTGCACCGGCATGATTACGCGCGCGCCGCGGGCCACAGCTCTCTCGACGACCACATGCGCATCATCAGTTTGTAAGGTGATGCGCGCGCAAGTTCCGCCCAGGGTCTGAGGTGTGCGACCAGTCCCGCTTTCTTTGTCCGCGAACTCGTCACTGACGAACAAGGTGTGTCCATCCAAGACTACCTCACCATGCATTAGCCGCGTGCCGCCGGGCTCAAGCATGCAGTCGCCCTCTTCGCCGCCGAAAACTTCTTTGTAGAATTCCAGCGCCGCGCGCCCGTCGCTGACGAACAGATGCGGAATGAATTGATCTTCGCGTGCCATTTGTTCTCCTTAATAATATTGTTAAGCTAGGCCGCGTTCGCCCCTTCAGCCAATGCCCGCTGCCGGGCAAAATGTTCGGCGATCTCGCCGGCCGTTTTGCGCCCTACGAAGGGAGCGAGTTCTTCGACACTCGCTTCGGATACCTTATGAATCGATCCGAAATGTCGCAGTAATCGCGTCTTTCGTTTCTCGCCTACGCCTGGAATTGCCGACAACTCAGAAGTGAAGTCGCGCAGCTCTCGTCGCTTGCGATGGTAAGTGACCGCATAGCGATGCGTTTCATCCCGAATCATTTGTATCAGACGCAAAATCTGCGAGTGAGAGTCCAGAAAAACGGGCTCATCTTCGCGGCCCTTCACCAGCAGGTAAGCAACCTGATTGTGATGCAGGGGCGGTTTGACCACGCCAATCATCGGCACAGCTTCGAGATCGAGTTCGCGCATCGCCTCGGCGGCGGCGTTCAATTGGGATTTTCCGCCATCAATCAGGATCAGATCCGGCAAAGCCTTTTCTTCGTCACGCACACGGCGATAACGTCGGAGCACCGCTTCGTGCATCGAAGCAAAATCGTTAGCGCCTTCGACCCAGCGAATCTTGAACTTACGATACTCGTTGCGGTTCATTTTTCCGTTTTCACAAACGACCATGCCGGCGACGTTCTCGGCCCCCTGGATGTGTGACACGTCGAACGATTCGATGCGCGCCGGAAATCGCGGCAGCTCGAGCGTCTCCTGCATTTCTTCCAGCACCCGTTTCATGTCAGGCTTCAGCACGCGAAAACGTTGCTCGAAAGCGAGCTTCGCATTCTTCTCGACGAGATCGATCATGTCGCGCTTCTCGCCGCGTTGAGGCGCGAGAATGTGCACGCGTCGGCCGCGGCGTTCGCTCAGCACCTTCTCGAGCAGTTCGCGATCTTCAAAATCGGTCGGTACATGGATCTCGCGAGGGAGAAATGACGTGCGCAATTCCTGCGTCCGCAGATCGGCGGGCGGCACGCTCGCGCCACCATCCGCGCTGCTATAGTACTGCACCAAAACTTCGCTGAGAAAATCGGCCGGGTGAAAGTCTTCTTCCGGCAGATCCTCCCAAAAGAATTCGCGCCGCCCGACGATGTCGCCTTCCCGCATGGTAAACAGTTGCAGTGCCAGCCGCTTGCCCTCGCGGTAGTAACCAAAGATGTCGATGTCACTTTCGCTGGTGGTCGCCATCTTCTGCTGTTCGGAAAGTTTGATTACCGTCTTGCGCAGGTCGCGATACTTCGCCGCCAGCTCGTAACGCATCTCTTCCGAGGCGGCCAGCATGCGCGCTTCAAGTTTGTCGGCAAGTTCAGTGTTGCGTCCTTCCAGCAGCATGCGCACGTCGCGCACCGCTTCCTGATATTCTTCCGCCGTGCAAAGACCCTTGACGCACGGGCCGAGACAGCGTTTGATGTGGTACTCCAGACACGGCCGCGGGGCTTTGCCGTCGATCTCGATATCGCAGGTGCGCAATTGAAAGGTGCGATTGATTAGATCGATTGTCCGGCGGGCCATCGCGGCGGGCAGAAACGGCCCAAAATAAAGCGCGCCGTCGTTTTGAATCCGGCGCGTGATCACGCATTTCGGAAACGGCTCGTTGACGGTAAGCTTCAGATGCGGATAGGACTTGTCGTCCTTTAGCTTGTAATTGAAATAGGGTTGATGCTTCTTAACCAGTGACGCTTCGAGGATGAAAGCCTCGACTTCGTTATCGGTGACTATGAATTCAACATCAGCAATCTGGCGGACGAGTTCTTCGGTCTTGATCCCATAACTGAAATCGCCGGCGCGGCCGGCCTGGAAGTATGAACGGACGCGGTTGCGCAGGTTTTTCGCTTTGCCGATATAAATGATCTTCCCGGCCGCGTCTTTGTACAGATAGACGCCGGGTGATCGCGGGATTTCTTTGAGTTTTTCGTCGAGAGTCACTGTCTTATGGATGCCAATTTCATTTTAGCCTTGGATCGTTCAACTCGGAAAATCTCATGGTCAGGAACGGGGCTTGGCCCCGCTAAGATTAGGTCTTAGTCAACGAATCGGGGGTAAACCCCTTCCTAACCATGAGGTAATGAGGTTTTAGAGATATGCGTTTACCTCTTGCTCTTCCGAATGCGAAAGACTTTGATGCGGTTGGATTCGGTTTGAACGCGGTCGATCATCTGATCGTCGTCCCTGAGTATCCGGCGTTCGATTCGAAGCTGCGTTTTCTCGAACACCAGTTGTCGGCCGGCGGGCAGACGGCCTCGGCCATGGCTGCTCTGCAGCGACTGGGAATGAAGACGGCGTATGCCGGCCGGTTTGGTTCAGATCGAGAAGGCCTCTTCGGGCTGCAGTCGCTGCAATCTGAAGGAGTTAATGTCGAACATGCGCAAACAATTGAGGGTGCCAGCAATCAACTTGCATTCATCGTGATCGACGCTAAAAACGGCGAGCGCACAATCATCTGGGATCGAGACGAAAAGTTATCTTATGGCGCCGGCGAAGCCCCGACTGAATTAGCCGGGCGCGGGCGCGTATTGCACCTTGATGCCCACGACCCACCTGCGTGTGCGGTGATGGCGCGAGCCGCCCACACTGCCGGCGCAGTCGTCTCGGCAGACATAGACAATATCTATGACGGACTGCCGGAATTGTTGCCGCTAATCGATGTGCTGATCACCTCGGCCGAGTTTCCGCATCGTTTGACCGGGATCAGCGATGCGCGCACTTCGCTGGTTGAGTTGAAAGCCAGATACGGTTGCGCATTGGTCGGCATGACTCTCGGCGCGCGCGGGGCTTTGACTTATTGTGAAGGTGAATTCATTGAATCAGCGGCATTTGAAGTGCCCGGCGGCTGTCGCGACACGACCGGGTCGGGTGACGCCTTCCGCGGCGGATTTCTCTACGGCGTGCTGCGCGAAGAAGACGTTGAGACAAGTCTGAAGATCGCAAATGCTGTGGCCTCATTGAAGTGTCGCGGATTGGGGGCGCGTGCAGCGCTCCCGACTGAAGATGAGTTGAAGGAGTTTCTGAAAGGGCACGGGACTTCGTCGTGAAACGATGAGTTCAAGCTCTTGGAATTGATTCTTGCGGAAAATGAAACGCAACCAACCGCAACTAGCCCGCAAGCTCGGCCCGTTTAGTGCGGCAATGATCGTGATGGGCGGAATCATCGGCGCGGGTATCTTCAAAAACCCCAATGTTGTAGCCAATCGCGTCCATACGACGCCGTTGATCCTTGGCTGCTGGCTGCTGGGTGGACTCGTGGCGATGGTCGGCGCTTTTGTTTATGCCGAACTGGCCGCGCGCAAGCCGCAACTCGTCGGAGGTCAATACGCCTATCTGCGCGATGCTTATCATCCGATGGTCGGATTTCTTTACGGGTGGGCGCTCCTGCTGGTAATTCAATCCGGCGGCATGGCGGCGGTGGCGGTAATCTTTGCGCAGTACTTTATTGAGCTGATCCATTTTCCGGTCTCCTCCTCGCTGGTGGCGGTAGTCACACTGCTGTTCCTCACAATCATCAATTGCCTCGGTGTGAAAGCGGGAGCAGCAGTCCAGAACGCGTTGATGGTAATCAAGATCTTAGCCATCGCCGGACTGATAGTATCCGCCCTGGTTTTTGTAGGCGCCCCGCAATTCAGTTTGACTCCGGCACTCGATCGCCCGGCGTCGTTTGGGGTGTTAGCGATTATTGCTGCGGGAATGGGGCCGGTAATGTTTGCCTATGGCGGCTGGCACACTGCAAGCTTTGTTGCGGCAGAGATGCGCGATCCGAAAAAGGATCTCGCGCGTGGAGTGGTAATCGGAGTGCTCGGAGTTGTCGTCTTATATCTGGCGGTTAATTTTGTTTGTGTCGCGGCATTAGGCGCAAAGGGATTATCTGAAGCAAGTGCTCCGGCTTCGGCTGTGATGCGGCTCGCTTTGGGTGAACGCGGAGCTCGCCTCATCGCCGTCGGTATCGCAATCTCAACGCTTGGGTTTCTCAGCCAAAGTATCCTGACGGCGCCGCGCGTTTACTTTGCAATGGCCGAAGACAAACTTTTTTTCAAGCAGGTTGCGCGCGTCGATCCGCGCACGCAGGCACCGTTTGTAGCGATCGCTCTGCAGGGAGCTTTGGCGGCGACGATCGCGCTGTCCGGAAAGTTTGATCAGATTCTGGACTACGTCGTGTCGGTTGACTTCATCGCTTACGGATTGACCGCGGCGTGCCTGTTTGTTTTTCGTCATCGCGATCGTGACGGCCACGGAACGACTGATTACCGCGTACCTGGCCACCCGATCACGACTCTATTTTTTACCCTGGTGTGCTGGGCGGTCGTCGCCGGCACGATCTATTCTCACCCGGAAAACACCGTGATCGGTTTGGCGATTGTGCTGGCCGGCGTGCCGGTCTATTTTTTCTGGAACTGGTGGAGGAGCGAGGGATGATAGTCTCAGCAATAAAGATGAGATTGTAAAAGCTGTGCCTTCTGAGTAAACTCCCGCCATGCCAACTCTAAAGAGCTACCTTAATCAAGTAATTCAAGGTGACTCCCTTTTAATGCTTCCGACTCTACCGAATGACTCAGTTGATTTGATCATTACATCACCTCCCTATGCGGACCAACGTAAACACACGTATGGCGGCGTGCCTCCGCACAGATATGTAGAGTGGTTCCTGCCAATATCGGATCAATTACGGAGAGTTCTCAAGCCGGATGGATCATTCATACTCAACATCAAGGAGAGGGTTGCAAATGGTGAACGCCACACATATGTTTTAGAATTAATTCTTGCGATGCGAGAACAGGGATGGTTATGGACAGAAGAGTACATTTGGCACAAGAAAAATTGCCATCCAGGAAAATGGCCGAATCGCTTTCGAGATGCGTGGGAGCGTTGTTTACAGTTTACTCGTCAGCGTGAATTCAAAATGTATCAAGAAGCAGTTATGGTCCCAATGGGTCATTGGAAGCAGTCTCGACTCAAGAACCTCAGCGAAACAGACAAGCTACGTGATAATTCAAGGGTCAAGAGCGGTTTTGGAAAAAAAATATTGAATTGGGTTGGTCGCGAAATGGCTTATCCAACTAACGTCTTACACATGGCAACTGAATGTTCTAACAAAGGACATAGCGCAACCTTTCCAGTGGATTTGCCTTCTTGGTTCATAGAACTTTTTACCCAATCAGGCGATATTGTGCTTGATCCATTTCTAGGATCCGGCACTACCGCAGTTGCGGCAGTTCGACTCAATAGAACTTTTGTAGGAATTGAACTGGACCCGGCTAACGTGAAGATCGCACGCCAGCGGCTATTGACCGTTCAGCCAAAAACGCTGCCGTTGCCCCTCAGTTACGCGGCGGAGTAGTGAATGGATATCAAGGAATTAGAATCACTCATCCGGAAGAGCCTTGATAAATTCTATGAACGTCGTATCAACAAACTAAGTGGACTGAAACTGCGTCACACCCTCCGTAAGAAAAATCCATATCTTTTTCGAGCGATAGGAATCCAAAAGGCAAGCGAAATTGTCGAAAGATTGCTACGTGATTACATGTCTTCTTCTGACGAAGGGATATTTGGCGACGCATTCTTCGAACCTATAGCAAAATTGGTCAGTGGGGGACATGTGTCACCTAGCGATGGCGTGGATGTTGCGATCGAAACGGCTAAGGCTTACAAAGCTATCTCAGTAAAGTCAGGGCCAAATATCTTCAATTCGAGTCAGTCTAAGCGAATGAATGATGAGTTTTTGACTCTTCGCAGCCGAATGTTCAAGCTTCATAAGCAATTTGATGCCCTGTTAGGCCATGGCTACGGCCGAAAGTGGTCGGAACCCAGCGCCAAGCGAATCTACCGAATTCGAGCAGGGCAGGTTTTTTGGGAAGAACTAACGGGAGATTCTGATTTCTACCTGAAGCTTATTCGCCTCATGAAGGATTATCCAACCAAACACCGACTGCAGTTCGAAGAACAATGGTCGAAGGCAATTAACCGGTTCGAGTTGGAATTCTTGAAAGACTTTGCCACTTCAGATGGCGGCATAGATTGGGAAAAGTTGACGAATTTCAATAGCTCGGTTAATTCCCCGAAGTCGAAGAAATCAAAACACAAAGCTTCCAAGCGTTCGAGACGTAAGACGTCAAAGCGCGATGCCAGGTAACCTACCATAATGAGTGAAACAGCCTTAGCCAAGTTGCGCGCAATGAATTCGGCATACATTGAATGGGCCAAGACACAGATGCAGGCAACCTACAACCTGGCAAACAGCGGCATGACGCCCTATCCACTCACGGATCTGCCCGTGAAGATTGAAGATCTGGAAATCAACGGCCCAACCTTCTACGGTTACGAACCATTGCAGCAGGCCCTCGCAAAAAAATGCGAAGTCGACACAGATAATGTTGTCGCAGCGGTCGGGACGACGATGGCGAACTTTCTGGTAATGGCCGCCACCATCGACGCCGGCGATGAAGTGCTGATCGAGCAGCCGGCTTACGAGCCGCTGTTGAACGTGGCGAGTTTTCTCGGCGCGGAGATAAAACGGTTTCCGCGCCCGGCGGCGGATGGCTTTGAAATTGATCCGCGCGCGATCGAACGCGCGGTCACTTCGCGGACCCGGCTAATTGTGATAACCAATCTGCACAATCCAAGCAACGCCTTCATCAACGAGACCAACCTGAAACAAATCGGCGAGATTGCGAGTAGCTCGGGCGCGCGGGTTCTGGTTGATGAAGTTTATCTCGAGGCGATGTTTGAGCACGCGCCGCGCTCCGCTTTTCATCTGGACAATCAATTTGTAGTGACGGCAAGTTTGACGAAAGCCTATGGCCTGAGCGGACTGCGTTGCGGTTGGATTCTGGCTGAGCCTGATCTGGCCAGGCGACTTTGGGGTCTGGTCGATCTGGTAATCGGGATTCCGGCGCATCCGGCTGAATTACTAAGCTGCATCGCGCTCGCGAATCTTGGACAGATCGCGCAGCGCGCACGCGGAATTCTGGATACGAACCGGGCTGTCCTTAATCAGTTTCTGAGCGAGCGTGCAGATCTCGAAGCGCCGCGAGCTGAGTTTGGCACGGTCGTTTTTCCGCGATTGAAGAACGGACAGGTAGACGAATTGTGCCGCACGGTTCGCGAAAAGTACGACACCACGATTGTGCCGGGAAAATATTTCGAGATGCCGGATCATTTTCGCCTGGGTTACACGTGTCCGCCGGAGATATTCGCTGAAGGAGTGCAAAGATTGGGTAAGGCGCTGGATGAGATCCGATGATCTGCGGGTTGGCCGTCTCACGGTTATCTCACGCTGCTTCCGCAACCTCCCCGTCCGAATATTTCTTCGCATAGGCCCAGGCAAAATATCCGGCGCAAACAAAGGCTATGAACTGGATGATGGCAGCAGTCCAGAAGGTCCTGAAGATCGACGAATTGCTCATGTTCTGAGGTCGACCATCCAGCCCCATGTGCGCAACCATGCTGTAGATCAAGAATGCGGCGATCGAAGGCCCGACAGCCCGGGCCAGGCTCGCGACTGACTGTGTTACGCCGAGAACGCCGCCTTGTTCGGCGGCGCTCGCGCTTTTTGACGCCAGGCTTGTCAGTGTGGGCGACATCAAGGCGTTGCCAATTGCTGACACTGCTGCGATAAGAAGTATCCCCACCACCCCAAGGACCGGGGTCACGAATGGCGTCGCGAAGAGGCTGCCGGAAAATAGCAACGCGCCGGCAATGACCAAAGACGGTTCTCCAAATTTCTTTACCAATCTTCCGATCAAGGCGCCCTGGATGAAGGCCGATATTATTCCCACAAACGCAAAGATCCAGCCATTGTGAAATGCGTCATATCCGAACCGAAACATCAGGAACAGAGAAAACGTCGCCGTCATGATCGAGAAGGCCACAATCGAAAGAAAGTAAATCGTGAGGACCATTGCCAGGCGTGAATTTTTCAAAGCCGTGACCAACTGCCCCCAACCTCGCCCGCTCGCGGCGGAAGCACGCGCCGGATGATCGGGTGTAATTGTTTCCGGCAAAGTGAGATAAAGGAGGATCGCGTTCGCGAACGCCAGGCCGCCTGCAAATAGGAACGGAACATTGATTCCCCAACGACTGAGGATTCCGCCAATTGCGGGACCGAAGACAAATCCCAAACCGAAAGCGGCGCCAATCAGGCCCATGCCTTTCGCGCGATCTTCTTTCGTCGTGACATCGGCGATGTAAGCCTGTGCCGTCGAGATATTGCCGCCGGAAATTCCGTCTATGATTCGTCCTAGAAACAGCATCCAGAGGGTCGTGGCGAAGCCGAGAATTAGAAAGCCAACGCTCGTGCCGAGTAGACTGATCAGCAGAATCGGACGACGCCCGTATTTATCAGAAAGTCTGCCCAGCACCGGCGCGAAGACAAGCTGCATGATCGAATACGAAGCGAACAGCAATCCAACTTCGCGCGGGCTGGCGCCGAAACTCGTGCCTTCGGCGTAGAACGGCAGGACGGGAATCACAATCCCGAATCCGATGAGGTCGATAAATACCGTGATGAAGATGACGAGCAGTGGCGAGCGCTTCATGATTGGTAAAGAGTTAATCGTCAATCGTAAACAGCTAAGCACTCACAAAAATGGCGCATCTATTTACGATTCGCTATTCAGGGTAACTACCGTCGTCCACCAATCAATTGATCGATCGATGCTTTTCCACCGCCGGAGATTAAAAGTGAAAGGGCAGCTCCAAGTAACGCTAGAGTGAATTCTATTCCCGCAGCCTGGGGCTTCAGAAAGAAACCGTTCTTCCAATGCACTCCCAGCATCGCTGTCAACATTACAGAGGCGATCAGGAACGCACCGACACGCGTGAAGAGTCCCAACAATACCAAAGCTCCCCCTCCGAGTTCCGATAATCCGGCGGCGCCAAGCCACAACCATGCGGGTCGCATGAAAGGAAACGGGGCAAGTTGCGAAAGTGATATCCATTTGGTCCAGCCAGGGCCACCGAAGGAGCCAAAAACTGCCTGAGAACCGTGAGCAATAAAGATGATTCCAAGCGCCAGTCGCAACGGCACAGTTGCCCACGAAGACGAAGTTGAAGTCAGTCTGCGAAGCATAAGTTCTACCTTCGATTAATTTGGATTGTCTTGAACCTATGCAATATAAACCAAGTTACATTTAGCCGTGTAGGAAAAACCGTCGACGCGGTGTCAATTCGTAGTAACATTTGCGCCGGTCCAGCTCTATACGTCGCGAGGCCTTTCGATATGCGCTGCCTTCGACCCTTGTTGCTTTTTCAATTAAGCCTGCTGTTGCTGATCACGGTTTCGTCGCAACCCGGTTCTGCACATCAGGATGGCGGCCAGGAAATTTCTTTCACGGTCTCAATGTCCAGGCCTCAGACTCACCTGTTGGAAGTAGAGATACGGATCGATCGCGGACTTACTGCGTGGCCGCCGCAAGAGACGCTCGTGATGCCGGTTTGGACTCCGGGGTCGTATCTGATTCGTGAGTTCGAGCGTCACGTGCAGGATTTCGCAGCGCTCGATGACTCGGGCCGGCCGCTGGAATGGGAAAAAATAGATAAAAACTCCTGGCGGGTGAAGACGCACGGCGCCCGCCACTGGCGAGTTACCTATCGGGTTTATGCCAATGAGCTTACTGTGCGCACCAGCGAATTGAACTCAGACCACGCTTTCTGGAACAACGCGGCGTTGCTGATGTATCCGGATGGTCAGTTGAAGTCGCCTTCGACGTTGCGGGTAATTCCGCCGGCGGGCTGGAAAGTTGCTACCGGCTTGCCGTCCATTCAGGGCAAACCGAATAGCTTTCGCGCTGAAAACTTCGACATTCTTTACGACTCTCCATTCGAAGTCAGTAACTTTAAGGAGATCGATTTCAGCGTCCGGGGCGTGGCGCACCGGATCGTGATCGACGGCGAAGGCAATTACGATCCTGATCGAATCCGCACCGGGGTCGAGAAGATCGTCGAAACCGAAGTCGCCATGTTCGGAGAAATTCCGTATCACGACTACACCTTCATTTTGCACTTACGCGCGAATACCGGAGGCGGCCTGGAACATCTGAATTCGACCGCGCTTGGTTTCAGGCGTTCAGGTTTCGCGACCGAGGAAGGTTACCGGAATTTCTGGGGATTGGTCGCGCACGAGTTCTTTCATCTATGGAACGTCAAACGCATCCGCCCGGATGCGCTCGGACCATTCGATTACACCAAAGAGAATTACACCAGAATGCTTTGGGTCGCCGAAGGAGTGACGGAGTATTACGCGAATTTGATGGTCCGCCGCGCGGGTTTGATTTCAGAGAAAGAATATCTGGATCATCTGGCCCGGCAAATTCAGAGTTTTGAAAACACACCCGGCCGCCTCGAGATGAGTGCTGAGGAAGCCAGCTTCGATGCCTGGATCAAGTACTACCGCCCAGACGAAAACTCGGTTAACTCGTCGATCTCTTATTACGACAAAGGTGAATTGCTGGGACTTCTCCTCGATTTGGAAATCCGTCGCCGCACGCATAATAGGAAGTCTCTTGACGACGTCATGCGATATTTATATGAAGAGTTTTACAAAAAGGGACGCAATTATTCGCCGGCCGACTTCCAGAAAACGTGCGAGCTGGTGGCCGGTTCTAATCTCGAGCAATTCTTCGCGCGTAATGTGCGGGGGCGAGAGGAACTCGATTATGACGCAGCCTTCATCGCGGCAGGGTTACGCGTGGATAGAACGGGCCCAATCGATCCATCCGTTCCCACTACCCACGGAGCATGGCTTGGCGCTGAGCTAAATCAACAGAATGAGCGGCTGATCGTCAGTCGAGTTCTGGCCGGCTCGCCGGCTTACGAACAGGGTTTGAACGCAAACGATCAGATCGTCGCCCTTGACGGCGTGCGCGTTAATAAAGAGATGTTCGAGACGGTGCTTGCGGCGAGGCGCCCCGGAGACATCGTTCGCCTGACGATCTTTCGCTTCGACGACCTGCGGACGCTGGAAATTCGCCTTGGTGACCATATGGACGTTCTTTTTCGAATCCTTACACTGTCTCAATTCACCGATGAACAAAAGCAAATCTATCAGGGGTGGATGGGCCAACCTCCTCTTAAGTGAGCTGGAACCGCAGCTATGTCGCGCGCTTATCAGAATATCGAGTTCGCTATTGAGGATCGCGTGGCGCGGATCGCGCTCGCCCGGCCGCCGCTGAACATTCTCAGCATCCCCATGATGCGGGAGATTAATGACGCATTGCAGGAATGCGCGCGGCGGAGCGATTTAGTGGCAATTGTTTTCGAAGCAACCAGGGAAGCGCGGGCCTTCAGCGCCGGGGTTGCAGTCGAAGATCACGTCGAAGAGACCGTCCGCGAGATGCTCGACAGTTTTCATTCGATCTTTCGCGCGCTCGTCAGGATTCAGAAGCCTGTCGTCGGAATCGTCGACGGTGCTGCGCTCGGCGGCGGGTGCGAACTGGTGCTCGCCTGCGACATCGTAATTGCCAGTGAGCGGGCGCGGTTTGGCCAACCCGAAATCAAGCTGGGTGTATTTCCGCCGATTGCAGCGATTTTGTTGCCGCGCCTCATCGGCGAGAAAAAAGCGCGCGAGCTAATCCTGACCGGTGATACCATCAATGCTGTCGAAGCCTTGCGGCTCGGATTGGTAAATCAGGTGGCGCCTTCAGAGGAGTTTCAAAATAGAACTGAGAGCATACTCAATAAGTTGCGTGATCTTTCCGGCGTCGCGGTGGGGATGGCACGTGCCGCGCTTGATCTTGGCACCCGAAGTAGTTTTGAATCAGCACTGAAACAGGTTGAGACTCTCTATCTCGAACAGTTGATGAAAACGGAAGACGCGAATGAAGGCGTTCAGTCATTCATGGAGAAGCGAAAACCTGTTTGGCGGAATAAATGAGAAAAGGATGAAGGATGAAGGCGGAAGGATGAAACAAGGCCTCAAGCACAAGATTCGCACTCTGGTTGAAGAACGGCTGGGTTTAGCGCGCCATTGGAAGATATTTCATTTCATCCTTCATCCTTCATCCCTCATCCTTGGGTTCCACCCTTCATCCTTCATCCTTTGCTTATTCGCGCTCACTCTCGTCCTGGACTTCTCAGCCGGTGCGCAGACGCAGCGGCGCATTGGAGCGCACTCGTCCCCGCCACGAGATGCCTTTACGAAAGCGGACGAGGCGCTGGTCCAGCGGGCCGTGAACATTACCTGTTCAGAGCGCGTGCGCGATCCTTTCAGTAGCATGCCCATCGATCAAATGCAGGCGCGGCCCTCGCTCGCCATTAATAATCCCGACGCTGTCGCCGGGGCAAAGCGCGCTGAACGATTGTTGCCAATTGCCAAGAGATTTGTGGCGCGCGCGATTCTCAAGCTCGCTCGGGATTATGATCTTTACAGCAACCCGGTCTATCGATCGCGGTTTGATGTGGCGACAGCACGGGTGCAGTCAGTGCGGCGCATCAAGCCCGACGTCGATGCGCGCGATAATGCCTCCGTTTGGTTACGAGATCCGCACACGATCGAGTTCGGCACCATATTTCTTGCCGGACTAAGATCGGATGAAGGAATGGTCAGCGTGCTGGCGCATGAATTAACTCATATTGCCGACGGCCAATCTGATTTGCTTCGTCCTTTGTTCCGCGCCGTAGCTCGGCGCGCTGAAGTGCGAACCGGTTTCAGTATCACCGGACAACGCGCGGAAGAACTGGTGTGCGACCTGGTCGGACTATTCGCTGCGCATGAGTTCGTCAAAGGGAACGTTAGCTGGGAGCCGCTGGGACGGCGGCTGGCGCGCGCGGTGGAACACAATTGCGTTGATGACGACACCTCAGACGAAGAACACCTGTCGCCGCGAAATACAATTCGAGCGCTGTTTGCACTTGATCTGAATTTTGCCGGCGAGATTACCGGTGCCGACAAAAGTGGACCGGTCACCAAACCGGTTTCATCAGGTTTACGGAATCCAATGAGCGCAGCCGGTTCCTAAGTATTCGTTAACAGTACCATCTTGCCTTTTAAGAATCGTTGACCGAATGAACAGAAGTTTCCGTTCCCCTGCCGTCCGATCGATGCGAAGTGTGATTGAAGCGATCGGCGCTCGCTACGCTGCTCAGCCTTTCTTTTCACCCCTGACGTCATTAATCATCCTGACTGCCGTCGTCTGGGTTGCGTGTAGCAGTAATTCCGATCCGCAGCGAGTTCGGCCACGACAACTGCGCGACTTGCCCGCTGCCCGGCTGGCTTATAGCTTTCGCGCCGACGTCGATGCCCCACCTGAAATAAACTCGGAAGATACGACTGCTAAGCTGGAGCCGATTCAGAAAGACTTTGACACTCGCAGAAAAGACGATGCGCTGCTTCGCACAGTAGCTTCGCCCGACGGGCAGCGGGCCTTGGCGCTCTATGGCACGACCGACGAGCCCGGCCCGATCTTTCACATAGACTTGTATTCAACGGATGGAAAATTTCTCCGGAATGTGACGCCGCCGGATCTGGCCTGTGTTTTTCAGGATTCTGTGCTCTGGTCGTCAGACGGCAGCTTAATCGCGTTTGTCGGCCGCAAAACGCAAAAGGTTCAACCAACACCGACTCCTTTGGAAGAATTGCCTGAGTTGACCTCACCGTCTCCTTTGCCGACGGCAATGCCCTCGCCTTCGATAGCGCCGTCGTTCGGCCTGGTTCCGATGTTCGCCACCGAACAGGTTTACCTTTGCAATCGCGATGGTTTTGATCTCAAGCCGCTGACTTCGCGCGAGGGGCTGATCTATTTCGCATTGGCCTGGGCGCCCGATGATCATGCCCTGGCGGCGCTGGCCTGCAGGGAAGCTGAATGGAACGCGCGCGATAAGCAATTCAAATCGCCGGCAGGCCGGCCACGCATAATCAGTTTGGATGGACAGGAACGTTTGCTCGACGATTCACTCGCCGAAGCGCCACCCGTGTGGTCGCCGGATTCATCTAAAGTTGCGGCCGGAATAGGTGTGGACGTGGGAATTTACGATGGCGCGAGTAAATCGCCGACTCAGGCCCGAATACCATTGCGTGATGCGCTCGTTTCGGCGTCCTTTACATTTGATGAGCGCTCACAAACCGCAACAAAGAAGTCCAACGCGACAGCTACGAGGAGTGGCGCTTCACCTCAGCCCGCTTTGCCGCGGTCGGCTCTACCGGTTTCTTTCAACCCGATTGTGCGACTGGAGTGGCCCGCACCGGAAAAGCTTTACATCGAGACTGCCTATGTCAGCATGCGCAGCGAGCTAATCAAGACTTTTTCGCGCTGGCACCTGCTCACCCTAAGTCCGCAGGCTGCGGTGCTGGGCCGCTGACAGTTTTCGGCGGCCAAATCGAATTAAGTGCTCGCCCGATCGCCCACAAACCAATGGCCACAGTCACAGTCATCAGCAACCAGAATTGCCAGAAGCTTCCAAACATCGGCTGCAAACCCGGCTGAATTCGATAGACGACGTTTACGTTTAGGTCTTGAGACGTCGCCAATCGTGACACCGCTTGCATGACTAGATACCAAATGAAAGCGTAAAGCCATGCCCGTCGATCGACCCCCACCGCGCGCAGGGCAACGATCCCTACGATGAATCCTCCGACGTGCGCCAGCGCAGAGCTCCAGACAAATCCGGAAGGAATGAGCACATACAAAAACCAAATTACTAGGCCGGGAATCATCCAGAGCGCGGTCGCCCTGATCATTTCGCGATGTCCGGCGAAGAGCGCAATCGCCAGCAACAGATTTCCGATGTTGCACATCCACAGCATGTTCCCGAGACTCCCGTTGCGCCAGTAGTAAATCGCCTGGGCAAAGAAAAACAGCAGCGGTAGAAATCCCAGCCACTTGATATTAATCGCCCGGATGCGTCCGGCTATGTCCGCTGGCAGCGATCTCTTCAGATCTCGCGACTCGCTTATTACCGCAGCGATCCGAGAATTCTCTTTCGCGAAGTCATTCATGTGGTGGGCATCGCCTCGATCGGTTCAATGACACAATAAAGTGAGATTCTTCAGTCCAAAATGCAACCTTTCATCTCGACAGACCTCGACGTTTTACGTTAAATTATGCTCCCCGAGAAACGAAGAATTGTAATCCAGCCTCGGTCAGCGCCACGACCCCGATCGGGCGAGGTAGAGTTTGCATACACCTCTAAACTTTTCCTCAACTCAAAGCTGGTTAACTACCAGCGACTTTCCGCGCCCAGAGATCGGATTACCGGTATTAGACTGTGATTCGCTTTTGCTGATGTTGAAAGCGACGAGTTTTTCCTCAATCTACAGTCACACTCCGGCGGCAAACCCTCCGGCCTTCAAGAAAACGCCGCTCATGCCCAAGCGCGACAGCAAAGGGAAGAGTCGCACGCCGGGCCGCCGCCGCATTCTGATTGTGGACGACGTTGCCGATGTCACTGAAATGATCTCACTCTTCCTGAAACATGCGGGCTACCAGGTGAGCACTGCGGCATCTGCCCAGGATGCATTGCGTCTGGCCCGGACCAAATCATTCGACATGGTAATCTCCGACATCGGCATGCCTCAAATGAACGGTTATGAGCTCGCCGGAGAACTACGAGCCTTGGAGAAGTACAAACGCATTCCGATGATTGCTGTCACCGGCTACTCAGAGTACGATGATCGCGGCCGCGCAGTGAGCGCGGGATTCAACGTTCATCTTACCAAGCCGATCGATCCGGCCGGGTTGTTGAGTCTAATAAGTGAACTGTTAAATTAATATCGACGAACAACTGCCTGCCTGGTCAGGTTGACCGTCTCCCCTGCGGCCATGGAGGAAATTCAGCAACCACCCATCACTGTTGATCTGGATTCCACTCAAAGATCAAGAACCAAAATTGAGCTTAAGAGTGTAACTCGCGTCGCCAACATAGTCGTCGCCGCAGTGGCGATCGTTTCCACCTTCTGCTGGCTGCAATTCTCAACCGCCTCAATTTGTTGCGGGGACTTTGACGGCTATTATCACATCCGCTGGTCGCACATGCTCTGGGAAAGCATGCGGGCGAAACATTTTCCTCCGGTATTCAAGTGGCTGCCGCTAACTACGCTTAACAGCCACGATTACGTAGATCATCACCTCCTATTCCATATCATTCTGATCCCGTTTACGTGGTTCCATGACCTCCGGATGGGCGCGAAGGTCGCGGCGATCGTCTTTGCCAGCCTAGCGGTATTCTCTTGTTACTGGCTGATTGTTCGGTATCGCATCAGATACAGTCTGGTCTGGGTGATTGCGCTTCTGGCTTGTTCCTCGCCGTTTCTTTATCGCTTGAACATGACCAAGGCGCCCCCACTGGCAATCATCTATCTGGTTATTGCCATCTATCTGCTGTTCGAAAAAAAGTTTTGGCCGCTGCTGCCGCTGGCGTTTATCTTTGCTCTGACTTACGACATGTTCGTGCTTTTGGCCCTGGCAGTCGCGATCTGGACGGCGATCATCGGCTGGACTGAACAGCGATTTGAATGGCGGCCGCTGGCGTGGGTTGTACTCGGTTGCGCGCTCGGACTGGTTGTCAATCCTTACTTCCCGCGCAATATTTATCTGCTTTACGAACACGCGCGCATTAAAATCACGAGTGGCGAGTTCAACACCAAGGTCGGTCAGGAATGGTATCCATACGATACCTACGAATTTGTCGGCAACTGTCTGGTTGCGTTGATCGCCATGTTGGTCGGCTATGTCACCTTTGATCCTCGCGATCGAGAAGGATCAAAACGCCCGTTGTTTTTTCTCATCTTCTCAACCGCGCTGATGTTGATGACCATGCGCTGGAAAAGATTCGCGGAATATTTTCCGCCGTTTGCGATTCTGTTCGCGGCATTCACACTTCAGCAATTTTGGACACCTCGCTCAATATTCAGCCGCCTGCCGGACGACGTGATGTCCGAACTGCAACCGTACATGGATCGGGGCGAAGCCGAACAGGTCCTGACCGAGCGCAAGCGCTTGAAAACATGGGAGCTCGCCACCGCCTGCTCGGTAGGCTTAATCCTGTTTGCCTTGACTTTTGCGCCCTGGGAATTCCTCTCACCTAAATTGAAAGGCGTAGCGAGCGCTCGCCGGACCGCCAAAGACATCAGAGAGAGCGATCCTCGCGACTACTATGCGAAAGGCACAGCCTGGATGCGCGCGAACATTCCAGCCGGCGAGCTCGTCTTTAATACTGATTGGGACGATTTTCCGCGTCTCTTTTATTATGATCCGACGCATGTTTACACCTCTGGACTTGATCCAAGTTATTTGTTCGACAAGAATCCGGATCTTTCCCGGCTTTATGATCGAATCACCACCGGCGACCAGGACGATCCGGGGCCACTGATTCGTGACCGCTTCGGCTCGCGTTGGGTGTTCAGTGACAATACAAAGGATCACGATGGCTTTTTTGATAAGGCCCTTCGCAGCGGCTGGTTCGATCGGGTTTACGAGGACGAGGATTGCAGCGTGCTGCACATTCGCGACGAAAAAGGCGAGCCGCCGCCGGAAATGAAGAATGATGATTCGGCTAGCGGCGATGATGATAACGGCCAGGACAACGCGCCGTAAACACCGCCGCTGCGAGAGTGAACAGAAGAAGCCTGACGGTCAGGCACGGGAAATCAGCTAACGGAACGTTCGAATGATGCGAATATCGATTTTGATCATAATTCTCGTGGTCGCCGGGGGCTTCTGCATTACGAGTTGCCGGCGGCAAACCTCAGACAATGAAGCCCCTGATCTCTCCGGCTACCATCCGGAAAAACCGCCGGCCAATGACTACGAGCGCGCGCTTCGGGATGTGCGCGAGGGACACTTCAAGTTCATGTGGGTGTTCAAGCGTCTCGACGGCAATGCATTTACGAAGGAAGATGGAGACATTCTTCGCAAAGCAGCGCCGAGAGTTGTCGATTGGATCGGAACCGATGATAAGAAAACTTTTGTTGCCGGGTCGAATTTTCCGATTGAGCCGTCGGAATTAACGGCCCTGAAGAAGCGTTACAAGATCGAGGATTATTCCGGGAAGTGAACCGCTAAGGTACCAGCACCAGTTTCCCAAACTGCGCGCGATCCTCCATCAACCCATGCGCGCGGCGGGCCTCAGCCAGCGGCAGCGTGCGATCGACGACAGGCCGAATCTGTCCGGTCTCGACGAACTTCATCGCGGCGAGCAATTCAGCTTTTGATCCCATAAACGATCCGAGAATCGAAAGCTGACGATAGAAAACCTGCCGCAGGTCGGTGCGCGCGTCGTACCCACTCGTCGCCCCGCAGGTTACCAACCGGCCACCTTTCTTCAGGGAAACCAGCGAACCCGGCCACGTGGCCGCGCCGGTATGTTCGAAGACCACGTCCACGCCTTTGCCGTTCGTCAAACGCTTTACCTGTTTCGGCCAATCGTCGCTCGAGTAATTGATCGTTTCATCGGCGCCGAGTTCACGGGCCTTCGAAAGCTTGGCATCCGAGCTCGCGGTGCCGATAACGCGCGCGCCAAACAGTTTGGCGATCTGAATCGCGACCGAACCGACACCGCTTCCAGCGGCGTGCACCAGAACGCTTTCACCGGGTTGGATCGCGGCACGTGTCACCAGCATGTGCCAGGCGGTTAAGGTTACGAGCGGCACTGCCGCGGCTTCTTCCCAGCTGAGGTTCCTGGGTTTCGGAATCACATTAACCCCTGGTACGGCAACCAACTGCGCATACCCGCCGTCGCGTCCATATCCGATGATGTCGTACTCTTCGCAAAAATTGTCGCGGCCGGCGAGGCAATATTCACAGTGACCACACGAGACTCCGGGTTGCAGCAAGACCTCGTCGCCCGGCCCCACCCAGGTGACCACGTCGCCGGCCTGTCGTACGATTCCCGCCACGTCGTTACCGAGAATATGCGGCAGCGGAATCTTGATTCCCGGCAAACCGCCACGCGCCCACACGTCAAGATGATTCAGCGCGCAGGCGCGTACTTCGACCAGGACCTCGTTAGGTTTGATTGCGGGATCGCGCACATCGGCGAGCTTCAGAACGTCGGGCCCGCCATGTTGTTCGAAGATGACTGCGCGCATTTCGCTGATTGGCGAATCGAAATCCGCCTCTGGCCGATCGGTTCAGGAAAGTTAAGCCAGAGACACGTCACCTTTCCATGAAAGATCATTTCAGCTCGATGTCCACTGCCTCAAAACGGCTTCTGCCGACGTTCTTGATTGAATGAGTCAACCCACCGGCCCGCCAACGCACGTCGTTCACCGGAAGTCTGAGACGATCGGGTTTCGTTTTTCCCTCGGTGCTTACCTCAATTTCCCCTTCCGTGATTGCGATTACAAGGCCGGCAAACTCGTGGGTGTGCACCGGCGTCATCTCTCCAGGCTCAAGCGCCAGCCGGTAAACGCGCACCCGATCGTTTTCCAGCACAGGCTTAGCGGTGATTGGTTGATTCGGTTTGGTCCTTTCCCCCGAGACGGGCGGCGATTTGAGAAGTTCGATCGTCAAGTTATGAAAGGGTGTTGTGCCGATATTCATTGCGCGATGAACGTAAGTCGCTTTGCTGAATCTGACCTCGCCAAACTTCCATTCGCCCTCTACCGTCGCAGATGACATATTCTCTATCCGTAGCGTCGCTTCGCCTAAGGTAACGACGACATTGTCATTGCGATGAACATGCCATAGCGTCGCCTCGCCGGCGGGCACTGTGACGTCCCAGATGCGCACAAATTCATTTTCGAACTTGGGATGATGGCGGGGCTCGCCACGGATTTCAACGGGGTTTTGCGGCGAGTTAGATTGTGAGAGTGCAATGATCGGAATCAACGCGACGGTAAAGAGCAAGCTACACAAAAGCGATTTCATCTCTGATTCCTTTCGACCGTCTGACTCTCCTTGCGCAGCGCCCGACCCGCAAGCGCGCCGGTGTAAGCTCCATTGTCGACCGCGACGTTCCCGTTAACAATTACGTACTTCATTCCCAAAGCCAACAACTCAGGTTGTTCATAAGTCGAACGATCCGAAACCGTAGTCGGGTCGAATACGATCACGTCGGCAAAGTAGCCTTCGCGAATCAGCCCGCGTTCGGGAATCCGAAAATTCCCGGCAGTTGCAGCGGACGAGTTGCGCACGGCAAATTCCAGGCTGATCAGCTTCTGATTATAGACATATTCGCGCAGTTTCTTCGGAAATGTTCCGTATTTGCGCGGATGACCAGCAGATCCGTCGGAGCAAGTCGTGACAAATTTTTCTTTCATGAAACGCCGCACGTCACTCTCGTTCATGTTGAACGAGATTGCGCCTGAACGCCCGAGCTTAATCAATTCGAGCGCTGCTTCCACCGCTGACTTATTCAACTGCTCCGCGATGGCATTCAGCCGCTTGCCTACAAACTCTCGGTTTGGTGAGTCGGCAATTAGCAAGCTATCTGCTCCGCCGCGCCCTTTGAGGTTCTCCTCCATTTCTTTTAGCAGTCGCGGCCGCACTTGTGGATCGTCAATGCGTTGCAAGAGTTCCCGCCGGCCGCCCACTTCCGCCCAACGCGGCACCAGGGCCGCTTGCAGGCTGGTACCCGAAGCAATGTAAGGATACTGGCACGCGCTCGCCTCGATGCCCGCGGCGCGCGCTTGCTTGATCAGTTTGATCGCTTTGTCGCTGCGATGCCAGACCTCAGGACCAAGAGCTTTGATGTGCGAGATGTGCACCGGAATCTTCGCTTCACGTCCAATCCGGATCGTTTCCGCAATTGCGTCCAGCAACCCTGCGCTTTCCGATCGCATGTGCGTGTCGTAGATGCCGCCTTTTGCGGCCGCGACTTTCGACAGCTCGATCACTTCTTCCGTTTTCGAATAGCTTTGCGGTGCGTAGTAGAGTCCGGTCGATAATCCAAACGCGCCTTCGTCCATCGCGCGCGCCACCAGCGCTTTCATTTCTTCAAGCTGCGCCGCGCTGGGCTGAGAGTCACCTGGTCCAAGCACGCGACTGCGGATCGTGCCAAAGCCGGCAAGCAGAATCGCGTTGGTGCCGATGCCCTGTGCGTCCCACTTTCGCAAGGTCTCGCCGATGTTCAAAGCACTTTCGCCATCGTTCCCGGTAATGACGGTGGTGACACCCTGCAGCAGATACGGCTCGTTGCCCTTACGTTTTTCGTCCGAGAGATCGCTGAGCGTATGTGTATGCGGATCGATGAAGCCGGGCGCCACGACCAGACCCTTCGCATCGATAATGCGCAAGGCGGTGAAATTCTGTTTGCCGGCATCGCCGACGAACTCGATGCGATTGCCGCGGATGCCGACATCAGCGTGGCGCGGTTTTTTGCCCGAACCGTCGACGAGTCGGCCGTGAACTATCAGAAGATCAAGTTTGTCGCTGTCGGCACGGTCTGCGCGAGCGGTAAGGAAAAGGAAGGTGAAGTACGCAACCGTGATCGGCACGAGAAACGCAATCAGATTTCTACGAAGCACGCGCATGGCCAGAGTAACTGACGCCGCGAGAGGGTAGCGCGCTTCCAAATATCATTCAAGGATTTCTTTTAGGAGCAATTGGGACCGGAAGAAGGGTTCAATCTCTGCGCATCCGCGTCTCAGTGGCCGCTTAGTCTTTCGCATCACGGTCATATGCCACTCTCAACCACTGTTTCACTTCGGCGTCAATATCCTTCAGAGAAGGATAGTGGGGTAATTGTGTGCATATAGTGGTGGGCCTCGAATCGGATTCTCATAAAAGCCCTTATGCTGCAAGCAAATCCCTCATTGTCCACAGCCGGTCTGTAATTCCCGCTTCCATTGCTGGGGTACAGCGTATGCTTGAATGAATCCTCACGAAGTTGTAATAAGCGAAATACAACGCGAGCGCGGCCTTTAGGTGCTCCCACTTCTTGCTAAAACCAATCGTTAAGCGAGTGAAGCGCCGCATGGCTGTGCGGATGTTCAAATTCTGTCTTTCAACGTGCGACGTGCAGATACGCTCAGGATTCGGATTGCCCCACAGGGGCGTTGGTATACACTCCTTAATCTTGCTGGGCGAGTAGCGATGCTGATCTTCGGCGTCGAGCGGCGCACGATAAATCTTCACAAGCTGCGCGTAGCTGGTTCTCGTTCCGAGTGAGACGGCCAGAGCGCCGGGGTAGCTACCCCAACCATCGGTCGTAACCTGAATGATGTTGGTCGTACCGTCTACCGCTTCGTAAATCTTCTCGGTAAAGGCGTAAGTATCTTCTTCCGTTCGCCGTCCGAGATGCCAAGTCAAAAGAAGCTTTGAATCGCGCTCAAAAGCTGTGAAGCAATACGCATCGCCAATCTGATCGCTGGTTACTCTGCGGCGCGTCTTTGACTTTTCTTTCATCCGAACGTAAGTCCAGATTTCGTCAAGCTGCAATTCTTTGACCTTAACCTTGCGCATGTAGCGGCGCATCAAACCTTCGCAATGTGCGCCAGCGAGATTCAGCAACGAGCAAATAGTTTTCTTTTCGATGCCGGTGATCCGTTCGATGCTTCTGATCGAATTGCCCTCGACAAGCAATTGCAGAACGAGCAAAGACTTTTCTTCGGACAGGTACATATTGCCTAGAAGCTTTTCGCGTTCTGCTTGAAAGTAGCGCTTGCAATTCCGACAGAGAAAACGCTGACTACCTTTCCGATCTTTTCCGGCTTTAACGGCTTTAAGTTGGCAGTTATGGCAGGTCATTCTGAGCCTTGCTTTCCCAAACGGGATGGCTCAAAATGCGAATGCTGATTCGGGCGTGAGCACATCACGTCTGATTAGTTCGGCCTCGGTGGTTGTTACTAGCAACCGCCGGGGCTTTCTTATTTTTGGTTTCAAAGAACGCGGGTATTATATGCTTGAGCGGTAAAGCATGTCAAGTACAAAATAACGAGTTGCGGGAAGCGGTTTGCAACTCGTTTACCTCAGTCTTGGTGGTGGTTGGTTTAGTTAACTACTTCTATGTGCAGCTCGTCGTTTTTCCCCATCGACACGGTGAGTACTCTCGGCTTGTTCTGCTGTCGGTTCTTCTCCGGCGACTCGCGGGGGGTGCGCGCCATCTCCCTCACTAACATCAGGTCGTCCAGGTGAGCGGATGCCATTTGGTGCGATGGCGTCGGCGCGGTTTCCGTCATCGGGCTTAGAACTTGATTCTTGTTTTGGTTCTTCATGTTTGGTCTCCTTTTGCGGCTTGAGATACGCCACCATCCCGCGCCTATGCGGATGGCGGACGCACTTTCGGCCTTCATCATCGACTAACTCTTGCAAGACATGTTCCAGTTTGCTTTCTCCTTCGGTGGGCCGACGTACATTTCTGAAAAGGCTCTTGGCTTCCTCGTAATCAATTACAAACGAATGCGAAGGATAATCGTTAATAAGAGAGTCAACCTTTTCCGCGTCAACGTTAAGCCTTGTCCCGTATTCATAGGCGATGTCTATGGCTCTTTCTACCTCGCCAACGCGCAAAGGGTCTATTTGACTCGTGATAGGCGATATCAAGCCAACCGATAGATGAGTAGCGATCTCCGCCGCTGTCCGAGTGGTAATAGCGCCGCCACCCTTTTTTATAATGTCGATAAAATACGTCTCAAAAATCTCAAATGCTTGTTGACTGAGCGAGGTAATTGCTTGCCCGATGTCGAGCCCCGATCCCCTAAAGAGTAGCTCGTCGGTTTTTAGTAGTTGAACATCGAGTGGCCCAAGCTCTCCCCTGTGAGACATCACTATTTCATCCGAGCCCAAGGCGATCAACGTTCCCGCACTCTTACAGTGTCCAAAAACAAACAGAGTAAATTTGTCGTAATTTGCTTTAAGAAACCTTGCCATTATGTAAGCCGCATCGGCATCTCCGCCGTGGGTGCAAATGATCAGAACAACGTTCTTGCGACTCTTGTTGCTCTCAACGGTGTCAAGGAACATGCTGGCCTGCGGTCTTTCTATTGGCCCGCTAAAAATGAACAAGTCCGCCTCATACAAGTCGGAGATTTCCTTAAACAAAGTCCCTTGGTTATTTGCCGGCTCAGTATCTACAACCGACACGTCTGCCGCGAGGTTCTTGTTTTGTAAGGATCGCTTTCGCATGAGACTTAATCAGAGATGTTGACGCCCCATCGAGCTTGGGCGGCCTTTTGGGCAATCGCTTTCCTCTTCTTGGCGGAAAGCTTTTCCGCGCGGGCTCTTCCACCCTTGAGACCACCTAACCGTCCAAGGGCAACCGCTGCCGGGTTCTTGGCAGTCGAGCGCAGAGAACCGTCGGTATTCATCTCGACGACAGCAGACGCGACTTGGTTAATCGCGCGCTTTCGCTTCGTGCTTGACCGCTTTGGCATAGCCGTAGGCTATGCCAAAATGGTTCAAGTTGTCAACAGGGAAAAGCTAGAAAACCACAAATTTCTTCAAAATGTCAAAGACCTGCAATGCTTGACCGCTTTAGCTTGACATTGGATGTCGCTAAGCGTAATCTCGATGCTTGAGCGGACACGCAACGCGCGGTTCGGCCAGAACAAGGCGGAAACTTAATTCTTAGCGTCAAGGAGCGCAAAACAAGTGTCAAAGGTAGCTGCTTTTTACTCGGTGAACGAAGAGAAGAAGCCCGTCAGCCAGCGGGTTTATCACAACAACGACAAGTGCCCTCCGGGCCGCGACATTCCGGCTAACGAGCGTCGCGCTGGTACAGGAGGCTATCGTCTTTGCCAAGACTGCGACAAGTTGAACGCGCAAGGTGTCTAGTCGTCAGTCTGTAACTCCATTGGTTTTGGTGGGAGTAAAAGTCATCTCCCACCATGGCCCATGGATCAACCCATCGATAACTCCCCACGCTCGCCTAAGTCTAAAAACTGGTAGTCCGTTTTCGAGCGCGACGGAAAGCGCTCTCAACCCCTCAGAGGACTCGCCTTCAAATCTGACTGTCGGCTCAGGGAACGCATGGCCCGGCCCACCTTCGCACGACTCGAAGGTTTCCACGCCATTCGCCACTAACCTTATGACGATCTCGCGGATACCTTCATCAAGTGGCGGGTCAAAATAAAGTTCTCTCGCTCGCTGGATACTCGCGGGGTCAGGTCTGAGCGGGGTACGGCCCGTAGACTGCTCACAGTTAGTTGATTCAGCTATTGACTTAGCTAACATATTCGATTCGTGTTTAACTGAAGGCGGCTGTAAGGACGCACGCGAAGCACGTGAGGGGCTGGGCTGGCCGTCTCCAGTATCGCAATGATTGCCTTTGGGCGTCAACGATTTTTATATCCTCACCTTTACAGCGCTACATCCATGCCAAATACCCCACTGTCGCTGTCAAAGCCACTGGATTAGTGATATAAAGCCTGTCGTCCTCGCTTCGTTCTCAATCGCCACACTCTAAAGGAGTTCTCAAATGAGGAAAACACTAGCTGCGATTCTATTGCTTTTTGCTCTCTCACTCTGCGCTCCCGTAATCATCTCTTGCCAAAGCGGCGGCGTCTCAATTGAGACACAACATCATGCAGGCAATCCAAACGTCAGGGTTTGGGTTAATACAAATTCACACGTCTATCACTGTCCGGGTACACGTTGGTACGGGCAAACCAAACAAGGTGAGTACATGACGCAGAAGGAAGCACAGGATAAAGGGAATCGCCCGGCTTATGGTAAGCCTTGCGAGTAGCGATGAGTAGATCACAAAAGCTTGGCGTTGTACTATCCCCCTTTCTTGCGCTGTTCCTTTGTCTGTCGGGTTGCGGCTACAAGTCTGATACTGCCTCTGTAAATGCTCAGGCGGCGAAAGCAAGACCGTCTCCACGTTCAACTCCACTAGCCCGCTCAGAATCATCTGATAGCGACGAGTCCAGCGATGAGTCCGAACCCAACGACAACGAAGACTCGGACACTGAAACCAAAGACTTCCACGGCTATCCTTGTACGGTTGACTGTAGTGGTCACGAAGCCGGATATAAGTGGGCAGAAGAACATGACATTCACGATCCCGATGACTGTGGCGGCAACTCGCAATCATTTATTGAAGGCTGTCGAGCATGGGCAGAAGAAAATCCCTAATCGGGGACTGCTGAATTAACATCTGCACACATTTACCCCACTATCCAGAGAAGTTATTTCGAAACGATGCGTAATCCGATCCTTTTTGGCGAACCCCCCGGTATCAATGAGCCGCTTCGGAGTGTTCTTCGTCTCGCCGAGCGCCAGGCCAAAGTCGATCCGCGTCTGGGTCGTTGGTTTGATTTGGGCAAAAACATGATTGCGATAGAGGGGCACGATCGTCTGACAGGGACATGCCTTTGTGTCTTTGCCCATTGAGATACCGAGTTTCAATAGCGCATAGTAGATTGGCCGCAACTGTTCTTTCTTACCGGAAAACATCTGCTCGACATATTTTTCCGCGGCCCTGAGATAAGCGTCCGGATCGCCGGCTTCTTCGCCTTTGCCGACGGAGCGCTCGGCCAACCACCAGGCTGAGTTTGTTCCCAGGCGATGCTGTTGCTTCAACCAATCTCGGCGCGCCTGTTCGGTGGGCGGACCTTCCTTTTTGATGAACCTGATCCATTCCTCAAGTGTGCGTCCCGTTTTCTGTTTGAGTTCCCCGACCCATTTCTGCGTCATCAAGACACCTGGATGAACGCCATAAATCGATTTCGTTGCTTTGCTCGTGCCTGTCTTTGCCATAATCAAACCTCGAGGCCTGGAGTTGCTTCGTAACCTTTATTACAGAATAGCTAGGCCACGAATGTTTTACCGCGGACGAATATCGCGATCACCAATCCTGCCAGAAACCATCCGATCAGAAGTACGCTGAGTTGCATGGCAATATAGGCGTTGCTAAAGCTCCACCAATTCCATTCGTCGAGATGACCACCGGCGAAAATTATTGCGCCCAGGCCCACGACGAACGCGACGCGCGCACCGTATGACAGCTTTGTCGTTTGCAGCAGCAAAATAGTCGCCAGCAGGGCGACAAACAGATCAGTCAGGAAGCCGAGGACAAAGTATTTAGAAATCGAACCCATTGGCTCCATCCGCACTGACGCAAATATCATCGGGCCCTGGGTCATTCTATTCATCGCATCCTGCTCGGCCTTCTTGTATTGTTCGTCTGTCATGCCGGGCGTTCGTTTTACTTCATTCGGCAGAAGATAAACGCCTGAACGCAGCACATTGGCCTTCATCGCAGCGATTACCGCGTCGTCGTTAGTGAAACTTCTGATTGGATCACCCGGCCATGGGATGAATGTCCAAGCGATGAAACTCCAGAGGAAAAGAACAATCGCCCCGATAGCCGTGCCCAACGTTAGTTGTTTGATCATGGAATTTCCCTTTGTGATATTCAGGAAGCCTCCGCTTGCTTTTCCTGGCCGAGACTAAACCAGTTGCCTGAGTTGTCCATCATCACGGTGGCGGTACCCCAATCCTGGACCGTCGGCGGTCCCTTCATTTCCACGCCTCGGGCCTTTAATTCCTCGTAAGTCTTGTAAATATCATCGGCTTCGAAAACGCCTCCGCCCAGTACGCCTTTGTCGATGAGCGAGCGTAGTTGCGCCGCAGATTCTTCGTCCAACATCATCCCGGCTTTCGGCTCCATCAGGATGATTTCAAAGCCCGGTTGGTTCTTGATACGCATTGTCAGCCAGCGAAAGTCCTCGCCTATCTTCGCGTCAGTATCAACTTCGAATCCGAGCTTGTCGCGATAGAACTCGAGTGCTTCCTGCTGATTCTTGACCCAAATCAAAGCGTGGGACATTTTGGTAATCATAGTTTTCGCTCTCCCTGGCTGGATTGAGAGAACAAGGATAGAGAAGTTTGCGAGGAGTCGCTTCTCGAAAATTGCTTTTTATCTGAGGATTTACTTAGTAAGTTGTCTTCTTCGCGATGGGATCCAGGCCGTACATCTGAATGAAACAGCCGGGCACCTTGCGCCGCGAATCCATTTCGCGCTTGCGGTAAGTCACCGGCGCGGTGCCCACGCATCGGCGAAACAGGGCGCTGAACGACCCCAGACTCTGGAAGCCGACCTCGAAACAGACGTCGGTAACACTCAGTTCTCTCCAGCGCAGGAGTTCTTTCGCCCTTTCAATTCGGCGCTGAATCAGGTATTGGTGCGGCGTGGTATCGAACGTATCACGAAATAGACGAAGGAAGTGGTAGCGCGAGAGACAGGCCTGCTTTGAGATCGCCGCGAGATCCAGCGGCAGATCGTAGCAATCGTCTATATAGTTGCGGGCGCGGCGAAGACGTTCGTGAAGATCGCAGTCGGTTGACCTGTTTTCTAATTCCGTCTTCTCAGTCATGGCGTTCGGCGAGGGATTTTACTGCGATTTTGGGGAAATCGAAAGGTCAGAAACCCGACCGTTAGGGTGCAGATCCGCGAAGAACATCATCACTATGCCCCGCCCTGGAACTTTCTGGATGAGTCCTAATCCGGCACCCTCCCTGACGGTCGGGCTTCTGACACTATCTCCCTGAGTTATACCAATAACGGTCGGCAAGCTTCTCGTCATTCCAGTTACCCGTCAAAAGGGACTTGAATGCGTGCCCCAGCATCCAGAAATAATGCCACTCGCCGAACTGGTCGAACTTGCGTGTACAGCCGAGCGCTTTCACCTGGGGTAAACGCCTCAGTCGCTGTCCGCGCCGGCGACCGAGCCGGCGCAAAGCCAGAGGGAACAAGACATCCTCAGCATAAAGACGGGTTTCGTCATAGCCGCCAACCGCCTCGAAATCCTCGCGAAAACAAAATGACAAGCCCGTATCGAACCCGGTTAGAAGCACCATCGGCATGAACAGATAATAGGTCAAGACTAAGCCAAACGACTTCCGTTCCAAGACCGACCCGGTGACGCCCCAGACAAAACGTCCGGTTCGCATCGTCCGATCAATGGCGTCGAAGGTCTGGGGATGCACCGCCGAATCGGCGTCGATAAAGCACAAGATCTCGCCACGAGCCGCACGGGCACCCCCGTTTCGGGCCGCGGCTATGCGTCGCTTGGCGACGTGGACGACTCGCGCGGCACGTTCTGCGGCAACCTGGGCTGTGCGATCGGTTGAATCGTTGTCGGCGACGATCACCTCAATCGCGCCCTCGCCGCCCGAATATTGGGCTTTTGCGACTTCGATCGAATCCAGGAGCCGCGGAAGGAAGGCCTCCTCATTGAAAGCCGGAATCACCACTGAAAACCTGATTTGGGCAGCCTCATTCATGAATTACTCTCCGTCCCCCAGTTTAACTGATTTCCTTGAAATTGTTAGGAAAATTCGCGATCTGGCGCCAATATCCGCCAGTTCAACCCAATCTTGAGCGTCCTGGCTGGCCAAAATCGGCTGGACACCCTCGAAGACCGTGTGTTAGCCTTTTGGCCGATTCATGATAGTAGGCGAACCGTTATGGTTCGCTTTTCTTTTTGGTCTTTTCAGCCCTGGCGCACTTTGGATTCCAGTCGTAACTTCCGGCTGACCCGCCTTCAGTCTCCTAGAGCCGGAGGGTCGAGTTGCTCTTGACGAGCGCTCGCGCGCTGCACTGCTGAAAGGTTGGCGTTTAATCTTCGGAGGAGAACCGAATTTGAGCAAATCAAGCCTAATCGGAAGCACTCTCTGTGTGCTTTTCGCAGTTTCCGTCATTTCCTACGCAGGAACTTTCACGCAAGACGCTCTAAGAGAAGGGTTACGCCCGCAGGCGCAAAGCCTCGGAAAGGCTACATCCGGAGAACCGGCTGCGGACCGTGCGTCAAAACCAGGGGCAGCCCAACTCAGTGAACCGACCGCTTCCAGTAAGACTGAATCTGGAGGCTTTGCTGGCAGCTCCAAGGCATTTTCCTCGCCCGTGTCGGCGGCCAAGGCGAATACGCTCGTGGGTTTTGCTGAGACTTATATAGCCACCGCCTACAGTCTCCACGGCAGGACCGCGAGCGGGCGGCCGGTGTCTCGTGGCCTGATAGCCGCGGATCCATCTGTACTGCCACTGGGCTCAAGAGTGCGCCTTGATGCGGGGACGTTCAGCGGAGAATATGTCGTGGCGGATACGGGCGGCGCCGTAAGAGGACGGCACGTCGACATTTGGACGCCAACCGCCGGTGAAGCTATGCGTTTTGGCAAGCGCGCGATAAAGCTGACGGTTTTGAGTTACGGGCCAAAGCGAATCAGATCTGCCGTGAAACGGGGTCTGCTTTCACAGAATCACTGAACTGAGATTCCGAAAAGAATTGAGATTTGTTTTGAGCGGGCTGTGACCCGCTTTCTTTTTTGCTTTGTTTGCGTCGGCGCGTAAGATGCTCGGCTGAATGACAGACTTGCCGCCAAAATCTCAGAATGGCCCGGCAGCGTTGCTGATCGAGACGCGGCGCGGTCCAATCGTCGAATCCCGGCACCGCGGGCACCTATGCGTTATCACCGGAATGCGCCAAACAGTCACGGAGCTTGGATCGCCGGATACTGTCACGTTCCTGCGATCTTCGGGCAAGCCCTTTCAGGCGATTCCCCTGGTCACGTCCGGCGCCGCGGAACGGTTTGGCTTCGACGAAAAGGAAATCGCCATCGCCTGCGGTTCGCACAGCGGAGAAGCGATTCACGTCGACACGGTGCGCGCGATGTTACGAAAGATAGGTTTGGATGAAAGCGCACTTAAGTGTGGAACTCATGTGCCTTTCAATGCTGAAGCCGCCAGGAAGCTGGCTGTCGCGGACGAAAAACCCAGCGTGTTACAGAATAACTGTTCGGGAAAGCACACCGGCATGCTGGCAGTTGCGCTTCATGTCGGCGCGCCGACGGATACTTACGATCAGTTGAATAATCCCGTGCAAGAACAGATCATACGCACGGTCTCGGAATTCTCGGACGTGCCTGCCGAGCAAATCGCCATCGGTGTTGATGGATGCGGCGTTCCCGTTTTTGGTATGTCAGTCAGGGCCATGGCAATGATGTATGCGCGCCTCGTTTGTATGCCGGAATCTTTAAGTCAGAGAGTGCGGAACGCTTGCCGTCGCATTGTTTCGGCGATGATCAACTTTCCCGAGATGGTAGGCGGCACGGTCGATCGATTGGATACTGAGTTAATCAGAGTTGGGCGAGGGGCGTTGATTTCAAAAATTGGCGCGGAAGGAGTTTACACAGTCGGGGTTCTGCCTTCCGATCGGTGGCCTGACGGGCTCGGACTGGCTTTGAAGATCGAAGACGGAGACGATCGACGCGCTCGGCCACCGGCTGTTATTGAGGCACTACGCCAGTTAAATGTTCTTGACGCTAAGGCGCTCGAAACGCTTAGTCCCTATGCGGCGCCTCCGATCGTTAACCACCGAGGTGAGCGTGTCGGCAGCGTGATGCCGGTTTTCCGAATAGAGAGCGAGAAAAGCGTTTGACGCCACCAGGTATGCCAATCAAAGCGGAAATCGCTGAACCGGTGAGCGCGGGCCCGACGTTGGGCCGCGATAATCACGGTAACGTCGATTACGATTCGGTCCCGGACGTAATCCAGTGGTTTCTCGACTTTGATCAGCGCGTCGCCATAGTCAAGCATCCTCGAGTCGAAGAACTTTTTCATTGGAAACAGCAGGAAACCAAAAACCTGGGAGAGGATGTCTTCGTCTTTAATCATGCGGAGGACCGCCTGGCAATCGGAATCATCCAGGCCCTTGCTCACAACCCAAGCGAGCCTCAACTGCACGCCTGGATTGCCCAATTACTGAATGCACTTGATGCCGCTTCAAAAGCGACCGAGAGTGTGGTTGCTGACTACGGCCTGAATGTCGCCGCCGAAGCCTCGGTCGTCACCGAATCAAAGAAGATTCCCGCCTCTTCGGCGCGCTCCGATTTTCTCTTCAACTGCTGGCTTGAAGCGCTTTGCACGGCCGAGATTCGCGTGCTCGGATGGCTTTACCAGCAGTTCTATGGCCGGCCATTCCATCCGAATAATTTTTGAGTATTCACCTCACGAGTGGTTTTAGTGCAGTGACTCAAGCCTGGCTGTATTGAAGAATTACAAGCGCTAACGTCCCCAGTAAAGCTGTCATCGTCTCTTCGCCGAGAAAACCGAAAGAATTGGGCAGTTGCTATCGTCGCTTTCGCGAGATTCGACCCTGGACGGTCGCTTTTTACCCAGTTGGCACGACCATTGCTCTACCTTCGACGACAGAAGAAAGGCAGTAGTAAATCGGGTCAGGCTCGGAGACACAGGCAGGGCGCTTTGGGGGAGGCGCTCAAACCTGAAGCGGAAGGCGGCTCTTTCGGGGGAACGGGGTCGCCAGAAGTAGTCGAAGGGCAGCAAGGTTGGGCTGCTGGTAACGCTCCTGATTGAGGCTAGGGGGAGCCTCGCAGGAATACCAGCAGCCCAAAATGCGTAGAAGGTTTGATCGAGCGAGGGGGCGGGATACAGCGCGGCCGAATAACAAGGTTCGGTCGCGCTATTTTTTAGGACTCGCTTCCCTTCTTTCCGGTCAGCAAACGATTTCGCCTAATGGTTTGAGTTGTTTCCTCAAGATCAAGTCGCACCATCCCGCCGGCATCTGAATAGAGCGCCGCCTGTTTCTGTAAACGGCGTCTGTGTCTAAATAATAAAGCCCCAATCGTGCCGCCAACGCCGAGACATAAAACCAGGGCAAGACCGGAAGACTCGAGCACCGCGACAAAGACACCGGCCGAAGTCCGCGCCCACTCGCGTACGGCCTTTTCATACCAGTGCGGATTGTCGCCGAGCCACTGCACGACCTGTTCGTACTTAACCTGGTCGATCAGTTCGTTCGCGGTTTTCTCATCCGGCGCATTGAAGACAAAGACCGAATAGTTTCCGACGCGGCGATAAGCGCTCGGAACCGCCTGGTTCTGGTTTCGCAACTCCTGGATCTTTGCGGTGATGCGGCGATCGTTGTCACCCGAGAGTTGGGGCGTGTTGAATTCAACAATGACAAGCCGTGAAGATCCGTAGTGCGCCAGTACGGCCTCCGACTCTCCTTCGAAACTGATCTCGTTGAGAATTGGCTGGTTTGGAATGGACTGTGTTAGTGCGCCGATATTGACCGCATATATCGCGCGCTGTTGGGCTGTTTGCCAGTCGGGAAGATGCTTGACCAAAACCGGTATGTCGCCGTCGCCTTTATCGAGCGGTTGGGCGAGCCCCGCACCCAGAGCCGTCAACTCATTTGAATCTGCTGCAGCAGAATTCTGGCTGGTTATTCTTACGAAAACTGGTCCGCGAACGAACGCTATGCCCCCTTTCCACTGAATCAGCGCCGTCGCGAAACTTTCAGGGGTAAGGGTTGGTGTCACTCCACTATCCAGGAGTTTTTTTCTTATCAGCGTGAACACTGAAAAAGCATCCGAGTCCCGCTGAGTCTTAAGGACCTCTACCGTGACCTTCTCGCCTTGTCGCGAATAGTAATCGGCTTCCCCGGCGACATCTCCCAGATCTTCAGGACTGTTAGCGCCGCTTAAGATATCCGGCCTGAGGACGTCTTCTTGTGCTAAATGGATCGGTGGCCTGAGCGAAGGTGCCGGCACTTGATGGAATTGGCCAACTTCTATAGGCAATAGTGCGACTAATTTCGAAGAGGGAAGGTCTGCCCGCGCGAGCAAGCACAACAACATAACAATCAAACTTATCGATGACAGTCTTACCACAGTAAGATCGAGCCCACTTCTGGTTTAGAACCCCTAAGTTTGCTGGATGTTCCTTCTCGGAATCTTCAAAAGGTAGTTTAATGCCAGCGTCGCAGCTCGCGCAAAAGCAGGTCAGCGTGGTGGCGAGGATCGTTGATGTTTTGCAGAATAGTTGTGCCACCGACTTCGCTGGCATTGTCGATCACAACATTCCCGAATCCGAGAATGCGTTGGAAAATTGAGGCCGAAATCGTGACATCCTGAATCTTACTGAGCGGAATGTTTCGCGTAGTCCTGGCGATGAGGCCGCGATCAATTTCGATCTTCGAATCCGTAACCGTGTACCGGATCATGTTTCTTTTTACGTGGTAATAAGCAGGAATCAGAAGCAGGGCCAGCGAAACCGGCAACGAAAAGTACCACTGCACATGAGGAATCATCGCGAAGAGAATGGTTAGTGCGATCGCCCCGAGGACGGCCAGGGCGTAACCCAGCTTGACGAAGATTAAGGTCGGCCGGGCAGTGAAGATAACGTGCTCAACATCGTCGTTGTCGTCGTACGAAATTGGGGCGACCTTCTGAGGTCGCGCGATTCTGGTTTCTTCCGCGTCTCCGGCCGGCGCGCCGCATTGCTTACAAAAGCGCGCGTCATCATCGACGTAAGAACCGCATTGAGCACAGTGCATTTTGTTTTTGATCTCAGCAAGGTAGAGATCGCCGGCCCATGATAAGCGTCGACCCCTAAAAACAGCAAAGGCGAAACACTTCGAAAAGTGGTTCGCCTCAGATGGTGCGGATTAGAGCGGATTGATTATTGGCTCATCAGTTCCAATCTCCCGTCCGGCAAGCGCACGGTGAATACGCTTCGTTCGTAAATGGAAAGCGACTGAGACTGGCGATCTTTCAACGCGGCCGCCTGCATTTTATTCAGCTGCGGCGCATACAAAGCTGCGTTCGGATCTCTTAGCAAAGCGTAGCGCCGGGTGATTCTGCGAACGTACTCCTGCGTTTCAGAGTATGGCGGGATCCGCCAGCCATATTTTTCGACCGCGCCTTCTCCAGCGTTATAGCCGGCAAGAGCCAGCGCTAGATCGCTGTCAAAATGTTCCAGCAGGAATGCCATGTAACGCGCCCCGCCTTCAATATTTTGCCTTGGGTCAAAAATATTAGTGACGCCATAACGGATGGCTGTAGGCGGCATTAACTGCATTAAGCCGCGGGCGCCTTTAGGTGAAATTGCACGCAGTTTGAACGTTGACTCCTGATGCATGATCGAATAGAGCAGCAGCGGATCGACGCCATGGCGTGTTCCGGAGTCAATCAGGTACTGATCAACCTGGGAGTTGCCGGTCGTGAATCCGCGCAAAGTGATTCCGACCGTGCCGCTCGGGTTCGTGCTCGGATAGATGATCGACGTTTGTTGTACCAATGGTCGTACTGAATCGGACGGAGTGTTTGGTGTATTCCCTTGTCCGGCGTCGCTAGCGTTAGCGACAACTGCTTGACCACCGCCCTTTGCCTTTCGATGCGATCGTTTCGACGACGATGCTGGTTGGGCGTAAACCCGCACACCGTTACGCATATCAAAATTGTCGATTGAATACGGTGTGCCCTGGCCAAGTACCGGCACCGAGGCGATAGAAGTTACGATGATTAGCTTTAGTAGTCTTGTCATTCCGGTACGAGAAGAGTTTGAATCGATTGGCTCAATCGAGGATTGCACTAAGGCAGGGCTAAGTTTGATGGCGCCCAAGGACTGGCGACAAAAGCTATCTTAACACTCCGTTGGAGATTTGCCAACATTTTTGGTCACCGCGGGAACGTGCTGTGTCCATTGAGGTTAACCGGAATGGTAAGGTTGCCTAGCGGCTTCTGGATGTGCTTGACAGCGATAGTAAGATACCGCGGCTCACTTAATTTGAAACTCCCAAAGGGGCTTTATCATTCTTGCGCCCAGCGCGCGTCCCACAAATCTGGAAGGAGACAACTATGAAGAAACTCCCATTGGTCGTGCTCTCACTACTGGTAGCGTCTTGTCTGGCGATCGCGACCCAGGCCCAAAACAACAATTCAAATGGAGGATCCGCCAGCAGTAAGACGACTTCGAAAAAACGGGGTCCGATTTTCCGTGCTACCAAGGATCAGATCAAACAAGCGCAGGGTGTTCTCAAACAACGCAGTTTTTACAGCGGGGAAGAGGTCGGCAAGCTCAACTCAGACACGCGCGCCGGCTTGCGAAAATATCAGCAGGCGGAAGGACTGAAAGTCACCGGCACACTTAACAAGGTCACTCTCGAAAAGATGGGCATTGCTCTGACGGATGGCCAGAAGTAAGTAAGGCGGAAGCATTCACTTAGATCACTCCTCCTACTGACGGCGTTCCTGGACAGTTAAGTCACCGCCGGCAAGTGACTATCGTGCATGCTTCCGCCCCTTCGCCAGGTTTTGAATTCCGTGAGCGACTGAAATTACTCTGCTCGCACGTATTCTGCGCCGATGTCTTCCAGGAGCGTCTCAAGCTTTTCGACCTCTTCGCTCGATTTTGCTTCAACTCCAAGGAGGATACCGCCACCGCGCACTCCGGTCTCGTAGACCCTTGCGCGGTGTTCCGGAATTCCCGCGCCGAGAAGCAGGCCGATTAATCCCCCCGTGGCCCCTCCTGCGCCCAGGCCGGCGAGGGCCGCCGCAATCGGCCCGGCAACGGCGATGCCCAGTCCAGGAATTGCGATCGAAGTACCTACGGCCACGATGGCCGCCAAAACTGCGCCCACAGTTCCGCCAATCGCGCCCCCGATTCCCAGGCCGTCGGCGGCGTGGGTTCGTGTTTGCACGGCGAATTCGTTGTTCTTTGTTGCGTCAGACATGAGAACGCTAATGTCGTCACGCGTGTACCCGCGCTTGATAATCGCGTCCACGGCCGCTTCGGCCGCCGCTCGGGTTTTGAAAAGACCCGTTACAAAATTTTTCGACATACCCTATCGCTCCCTTATTCCGAATTTGCAGAGACTCTCGTCAGGGCGAAGACAGTGATTTAATCGTCATCGTCCAAAACCGAATTAACTTTTTTGGGGGTGGCAACTTCATCTTGAAGTAGCGGCTGACGACTGTCAACCGCGAGCGGTAATCAGAGGATGATTGCTGGTTTCGCGTTTTTCCGTCTATTCTCAGGCGCGTGAGAATTCTGCAAATAAGTTCGGCCCGTGCTTTGGGCGGCGGCGAAACGCATTTTATCGAGCTCGTCCGCGGCCTGCGCCGGCGTGGTCATGAGGTACATCTGGCGCTGTCTAATAATTCGCCCATCCGCGCGGCCCTGGAACCAATGCCGCCAGAAAATATTTCAATGCTGCCGTTGCGTAACGCCCTCGACGCCGCGAGCGCCCGGCAGCTTGCGCGCATCGTGCGCGAGCAAAATATCCAGGTAATTCACGCACACATGGCCCGCGATTATCCCCTGGCGGCTTTTGCTGCGCGGATGAACCGCGGCGCCAAACTCATAATTTCCCGGCATGTTTTGTTTCCGCTGAGCCGTTTGCATGCCGTTGCGCTCGCAAATGTGGCGCGAGTGATCGCGGTGTCAGACGCCGTGTCTCGCAAGTTGCGCGAGCAACAATTGTTTCCAGCGGAAAAGATTGCGGTGGTGAGAAACGGGATAGACGTCGAGCGGTTTGGTCAAAACAGATTAGCCTTTGATCGAGAAGAGTTTTGCCAGCACATGAATATTCCTGCCCATCGCTTATTGGTCGGAACAGTCGGCGAGATTACCAAACTCAAGGGTCACGAAGATTTTGTTTCAGCCCTGGCGCTGGTTACGCGCGCAGTGCCGCAGGCACATTTCATCATCGCCGGCCAGGATCATTCAGTGAAGGGGGAACACGATGCTTCTCTCAAAAAAAGAATCGAAACTCTTAATCTTACCGATCAAGTACAGCGCTTTGGTTGGATCGACAATCTGGCTGATTTGTATTGCGCGATCGAAGTTTTTGTTTCCGCGTCGCACAGTGAATCGTTTGGTCTGGCAATCGTCGAGGCGATGGCCAGCGGCACGGCGGTTGTCGCGACGGCGACCGACGGCGCGCGTGAAGTTATCACCGACGGCGTTAACGGACTGCTGGTTCCCATTGGTGACTCCGGAGCAATGGCGGAAGCAATGATTGATCTGCTGGGAAATTCCGAGCGCCGGACGCGTCTGGCCAGCGCTGCTCAACAAAACGTGCGCGAGCATTTCACGCTTGGCCGGATGATTGCTGAAACTGAACAGGTTTATCGGGATGCCCTGGGCCAAGGTTGAGTCCGATCCCCCTTGCTGAGGTTTCGGAATCCTCGGAAACTAGAGCTGGTCAATTTTCGCCGCCAGCACGAAGTCACTTTCAGTGAGACCATCGATCTTGTGGGTCCAGATGGTGATCTCTACTCTACCCCAGCCGAAGCAAATGTCGGGATGATGACCCTGAGCTTCGGCTAGTTCGCCAACGCTGGTCACGAAGTTGAGTGCCTCCTGAAAATTTGTGAACTTGTAGCTCTTTTTCAGATGATGTTCGTCAACGACCTCCCAGGCGGAAAGTTGATTCGCGAAATCATTTATTTCTGCCCCTTTCATCGGGGGTACACCACCACGACACGGGACACACTGGCGGCTTGCAAGATCGCTCATGGCTATTACTCCTTCTTTGGGAATCGTTTCAAAGGTTATCACATCATGTTGCTGCTGACTTATTGAGCTTCGTCTGCGATAATCTGAAACCTCAGTTCTTAATTCATCACCCTCAGTTGCGTTAGAAAACAAAGCGCGATGAGCGAAGCCCTGGACAAAGTGAGATCTATTCGCGAGCTGCCGTTGTTTCCCCTGCCGGTAGTTCTTTTTCCCGGCATGCCCATGCCGTTGCATATCTTCGAACCCCGTTATCGGAAGATGCTTGCGGACATTCGCGCGGGGGAAAATCTCTTCGGCTTGTCGTATTTCGATTCCGACTTGTCAGAGAAAGATTTTCCGCCAGCAGGACATATCGGCTGCGTGGCCGAAGTAACGGAATCGCAGCCGCTGCCGGACGGCCGCTCGAATATTCTGACTGTGGGGATCGTTCGATACAGCGTGAACTCTTATGTCGAGCGTGGCGATCCCTACCTGGTCGCCCGCGTTGAATACTTTGAAGACGACGACGAAGATCAAGCCAGATTGGGTGAAACTTCGCGCGAGGTCGCCGGACTATTTATGCGGGTCGCCAAAGCAATCCGGCTGCTGAATGACGAGCGTGGCAACCTCCCGGACATCAGCGACACCGATCCGCAAAAGCTTTCGTTCCTGGTAGCCGCAGCAATGGAGATTGAATCGGAGACTAAACAAGAGCTGTTGGAGCTGCGTTCAACGTTTGAACGACTGCGTCGTTTGCGCGATATGCTCAAGCGCGTTATCTCGAATTACGAAGAACGCGCCCGTCTTCATTCCCTTGCGAAAGGAAATGGCCATGGCGGTAAAAAGATCGACGTCGAATAACGCCCGGAACTCCGATGCGTCGGGTAGCGCGCGGCCACTGCCTTCGTTTCGAAATGGTAACGGCTAATCCAAATCGAACAATCAGCGTGCGCGCTCTTTTCTTCGGAGGCGCGCGCGATGCCGTCGGATACGACGAGGTTAAAGTTGGACTTACTGCTCCATGCGACGCCGCTTGTGCTCTGGACCAAATCTTGAACGCCTACCCGGATCTGCGTAGGTTCGGCAGGTCGCTTCTGATCGCCGTTAACCAGGAGTACGCGCTTCCCGATCGAGAGGTCAGCGACGGTGATGAACTCGCGATCTTTCCGCCGGTGAGCGGGGGCGCCGAAAAGGATTTGGACCATGACGGCGGCGCAACGTCTGAACATGATTTCTGTGAATTAACCACGGCTCTAATTGACGTTGGCAAAGTTGCACGGCGGGTCGTTTTGGCAGAATGCGGCGCCACCGTAACGCTCGACGGTTATGCCCGCGAATGGACGCGCGGTCGGCGCACGCTTTACTTGGTCTATGAAGCTTACAAGCCGATGGCCCTGCGTGAGATGCAACGCCTTTGCACCCAGGTGCATGAAAAGTTCGACATTGCGCATATCGGCATCGTTCATCGCACAGGTCGTTTGGAAATCGGCGAGACCAGCGTCGTTATTGCCGTCAGTGCACCGCATCGCCGCGCTGCCTTCGAGGCTTGCGAATGGGCGATTCGCGAACTAAAGCGCACCGTTCCGATTTGGAAGAAGGAAGTTTTTGAAGATGGTGAGGTCTGGGTCGAAGGCGAAAGTGCAACGGAGGGATTCATTTAGCTACCGGCCTGTCTTCTGCTTCTAGCTTTTGCACCCTCCCTCACGGTTTCCACCTTCTGCTTTGAGCCCGGTTAGGGGCTGAATGTTTATAGATTTTTGCGTCAGGGCTGTTGGGTCTAATGCCACTCGCCGGCGACACACCTCGACTGCAGCGGGGAGCAGCTCTCATTCGGCACGGACTTGAAGTTATTCGGAGCTACATATCAAAAGACCATGATGACTCGGAAGATGTTTACTATGCCGGCGAATTGTTTACGTGGAGAGTTGAGGGATTGAGTCTCGCCGGTCGAAAAGACGAAGCCGTAACCGCCAGTCGCGAAATCATGAAACTGGTCGAACAATCCGCAGAGAAGTCACCGTCTGATCCGAATCCGCGCCTGCGTCTGGCGTCGCTTGATGAATCGCTGGGAAACATTTACGCGGGGTATGACGATCGCACACATAGTCCGACCGCCACGGATCGCGCGGAACTGATTGAAGCCCGTCGCTCGTATCAAAAGGGTCTGGACGTGCCGGGAGAAACCATTCACAAGTTCAAGGTCTCGGCTGCGAGCGCGCAGGACCAAATGCAGGCCTTGCGGGAAAATGTGGATTAATGTGATCGAAAGCTAAGGAGCTAATAAGATTTTTGGGCAATTAAGAGGCAGAAAAGTGGGTCATAGGCGAACCATGCCAAGGAAGTTCCCCAAGACGGCGAAGTTTGGGGCAAACGGATGCTGAGACGGTCTCAGAACACCCGTAAAATGTAATAGAGTTACTTTTGGCCGACTCTTGATCTTAAGCCGACGAGCATTTCACCCTTCGATCCTTTGGTAAATCGGACTCGATCGTCAGCTCGTAGTATTTCTATTACTCGCTCTGTTGACACACCCGCTGAATAGGCCACACGTTCCACCGTTCTCCACCTCTCGCGAGATTCCAAGGCTTCCTCAATCCGTTTCCAAATAGAATCATCAGCATTGGAGACGCTCACGGAAGTCGTCTTTATCTCAAAGTTTCCCTCATCAAGCCAATCGCCCTTGAGGTCCACCGCACATCCCGCGTTCTCTAAGCGTTTCGCGAGTTGCTGCTTGGATTGAGGAGAATTCTTGAGTCTAATGACATGTCTGCCAGAAAGATCGCTGATAGGACGAAGTTTTCCCAATTCAACTAAGACGGTCCGATCGGGGAACAATCCCAGAGCCATGCCTGCCTCGAAGATGACGTTGGGCCTCGGTTGTCCATTTAACTGAGACTCAAACGGTTCGTCATCGCTGGTCAGCAGCGGTTCGCGCAAGCGAGCCTCGTCATCGGGCGTCATTATTACAAGGACGGCCTGAGCTTGGGCAAAAGCAGCTTCCAACACTTCTCCAATGTAAGGTGAAGCTTTGCCTGTCGACTCACTCGCCTCGGAAAAATCGATCGGTTTGAGTCCGATTGCACGCAAGAAGCGGAACATCTCCCGTCGTGCTTGAGCGTCCCTGCCATAGACAACGAAAACGTTTCGGGCAACGGGCGATCTTGTCTGAACGTCGGTGGCATTGCTTTTTGAAGATTGATGAATCACTTGTTTCCCTAAAAGGCGTTGAGCAACGACCATAGATTGCTGATAGGCCTCACTCTCGCGAAGCTGCGGGCTCTCTTCCCCCGCGAGCTGTAGCATTTCACTAAGAAGCTTGCCGACCAAGTGGTCTGGCTCTTTTGACCAAAAGGCCCTTAAGCGATTGGCTTTGGAAGTGCCAGCATTCTTGTATTTGTCGTCGTCGATGTTTCGGCCTGTGGTGTCGTGAACAAACTCCCAAAATGTCTTGTCGCTAAACCGCAAAACGTACCCGCTACCCATTCCAAACAGCTTCTCAAGTCTTTGCTTTTCTAGGTAAGTGAACTCAGCCATTGACAGTGACCTCAGACAACCGAGGAGGCCATTCTATCCCTGCACCTCTTCCGTTTCCTCTTCAGCGCTCGGCTCGACCAGCGACGCGCTGGTCACCATGTCACCTTCATCAGTCTTGATCAGGCGGACGCCCTGCGCGCTGCGGCCGGTCTTGCGAATATGACCGGCTTCGAGCCGAATCAGCTTGGCCTGTTGCGTGATGATCATGATTTCGGAATCATCTTCAACCGGGAAAACGGCCACGACCTTGCCGGTTTTTTCCGTCGTCTTCATGTTGATGACGCCTTTTCCTCCGCGCGACTGTAGCCGGTAAGTCCCGATAGCAGTCTGCTTGCCATAACCTTTTTCCGAAACCGAAAGCATGCGCTCTGAATCGTCGGCCGAGACGGCACACAGCGAAACGACAAAGTCATCCTTGCGCAAGTCAATTCCGCGGGTTCCGCGCGTAGCCCGACCCATCGGGCGAGCGTTCTTTTCATCAAAGCGAATCGCGAAGCCGTTGTGGGTGGCGATGAAGATTCGCTTGCTTCCGTCAGTGGTAACCACGTCAAGCAGCTCGTCGCCCTCGTCGATATTGATGGCGATGATGCCGTTTGAGCGAATGTTTTGAAAATCAGATAACGCGGTTTTCTTAACAACGCCCTTACGCGTGACCATCACCACATAACGGCCTTCTGAGAATTCACGGACCGGCACGACCCCAGCCAGTTTTCGGTCCGAGGGAATCTGAATCAGATTCACGATCGCTTTGCCGCGCGAGGCGGCGGCCGCATCCGGCACCTCATGGACCTTCATTTTGTAAACCAGGCCATCGTCAGTGAAAACCATCAGGTAGGCGTGCGTCGAAGCGATGAACAGATGCTCGACGAAGTCGTCGTTCTTGGCCATCGCGCCAAAACGGCCTTTGCCGCCGCGTCCCTGGCGCGTGTATGTAGTCACCGGAGTGCGTTTGATGTAGCCGTTTTTCGTCACCGTGATGGCGACATCTTCATCGGCAATCAAATCTTCGATCGAGTACTCGGTTCCTTCGTCGACAATCTCGGTACGGCGGGCGTCGCCAAATTCTTTCTTCACTTCGTCCAGCTCGTTGATAATTACCCGGCGCAGTGATTGTTCGTTGCCGAGAATCTCTTCCAGCTCGGCGATCAGCTTGATGATCGACTCGTATTCCTCGACGATCTTTTGCCGTTCCAGCGCCGACAGCCGGCGCAGCTGCAAATCAAGAATGGCCTGTGCCTGAATCTCGGAAAAGGCGAGACGCTCCATTGCCTTCTTGAGCTTCGGCAGATACTTGTTCAACGGCTCGCCTGATGGAATGCCCTTCCAGGATTTCACTTCGCTCGTCGTTTTCAGATCGCCGGTCAGCCATTGGCGCGCTTCGTCGACTGAACGCGAGTTGCGAATCAACGTCACGATGTAATCCAGCGCGTCGATCGCCTTGGTGAGGCCTTCGAGAATGTGGGCGCGGGCCCGAGCTTTACGCAGATCGTATTCAGTGCGACGGCGGACGACTTCGCGCCGAAAGTCGACGAAAGCCTCGAGCATCTGCTTGAGATTGAGCACGCGCGGTTGACCATTAACGATGGCGAGATTGATGACGCCGAACGATGACTGCATCGGCGTCAGTTTGAAAAGTTTGTTGAGGACAACCTGGGGCACCGCATCTCGTTTCAGCTCGACGACGATGCGCATGCCCTGGCGGTCGGATTCGTCGCGCACTTCTGCGATGCCCTCGAGCTTCTTCTCATTGGCGAGTTCGGCAATGCGCTCAATCAGCTTGGCCTTGTTAACCTGATAAGGAATCTCAGTGATGATGACGGCGTCGCGCTCATGTGAACCTCGACCGATGCGATCAATCGACGCCTTTGCCCGCATCTGCAAGATCCCGCGACCGGTAAGATAAGAGTTGCGAATCTCTTCCCGGCCACAGAGGAACCCTCCGGTTGGAAAGTCTGGGCCGGTAACGATCTGGAGCAGCTTTTCAATCTTGATCTCGGGCTCGCGGAGCAAGGCGACAGTCGCGTCGACAACTTCTGTCAGGTTATGCGGCGCAATTTTGGTCGCCATCCCGACCGCGATTCCATCCGAACCATTAACCAGCAGATTGGGAATCCTGGTGGGCAGGACCATCGGCTCGCTTAGCGTCTCGTCATAGTTTGGCTGGGTGTTGACGGTCTCTTTTTCAATGTCGGCAAGGATCTCGTTTGCCAATCGCGCCATACGGACTTCGGTGTAACGCATCGCTGCCGGCGCATCGCCGTCTACCGAACCAAAATTTCCCTGTCCATCGATTAGCGGATAGCGCATCGAGAAGTCCTGCGCCATGCGGACGATCGTGTCGTAAACGGCAGTGTCTCCGTGCGGGTGATACTTACCGATCACATCACCAACCACGCGCGCGCTCTTTTTATAGGCTTTGTTGTAGGTGTTGCCGAGCTCGTGCATGGCCCACAGGACGCGCCGGTGCACCGGCTTCAATCCATCGCGCACATCAGGAAGCGCGCGGCCTATGATTACCGACATCGCATAGTCCAGATAGGACCGGCGCATCTCGTCTTCAATGTTGATGTGGTTTCGCTCGAGTGTTTCCATTAATCAAACCTTTCAATTACAATCGCACGCCGCGCATTTTCAATTATCTGAAAGCCTTTGGCAGCGCTTTCAGCCAATTTGCCGGACACGAATTTTAGGTTGCCTCTGTGAGGATTCCTGACTTCCCTGAGTGGCGCCTTCATGCGGTCAAATTCGAAGCATATTTTAACCTGAACAGGGCGGTTTTCGCAAGACTCGCGCTGCCGATAAAGACCTGTAAAATCAGCCGATTACGGTGGATTGAGCTATCGAGCCTGAGCGTCCCAAATCGCAGCTGCCCCCCGACATCCTCCGGCGGGAAGTAAAGCATGAACGCGGATGAAAAATCTCGCCGCATCCGGCGGCGGCTGGGGCTCGCAATTCCGGTCCGAGTTCGGGGCCGCGACAGCGCGGATCACGAATGGACGGAGATGACCCGCTTGATTGATGTGACTCCGTTCGGTCATCAAGAGAATTGGCAGTCTTTGATGGCAACATTTTCATGGTAGCCTGACAAAATCGACGGATAAAGAAAGTGAATCGATTCTCGTTTCCACGCCACATTTTGTTGATTGAGATCGAGCGGCGCTGCAAATTCTCCGATTGTGCCGGAAGGAATCGCATTGGTTTGACGAAACAGGAAGCGATTGAGTACGTTGGTTTCGAATGCATTCTCTGTGAGCGGTGGAATGACGACGCGCTGAATTATTCGGACGCGCCTGATTGGTGGGACGAAATCGCGGCCGCCAGACACTAGTTCAAACGCGCGCGGCGGATTTGAAGTTTTGGTGACCCAAAACTAAACTCACGACCTTGAGTCAAAAGCGATCGATCTTGAACGAATCTACAACTACCGCCGAACGGTCCAAGCGGAACGGAGCACGCCCCTATCCCCGGATGTTTCCGCAGTGGCTCCTCGACGTTTTCCGGCCGTTTGTATGGCTGGTTTGTAAAATGCTTTGGCGAATTCGTTGGATCGGCACTGAACACATTCCAGCAAACGGCAGCCTCATCATAGCCGCGAATCATCAGACGTACATCGATGCGTTCTGGCTTTCGTGCCCGATCAAACGACCCGTTCGTTATCTGGCGTGGGATGCAGCGTTTAATTGGCCCGTCGTTGGGCCATTTATGCGACTGCTGGGCGCGTGGCCGCTGCAACTCGAAGGCAGCGATCCGGCGCCCATCCGGCGTTCCATGCAGTGGCTGCGAGAAGGCGGCGCGGTAGTAATCTTTCCTGAGGGTGGTCGCGGGAATGCTGATGGCTCAATGAAAAAGTTTAAGCCCGGCGCCGTCCGCATGGCGTTGGAAACGGGAGCAGTGATTCTTCCGGTGACGATCCGGGGCGGGCATCGCGTTTGGCCGTCGAACTACCGTTTTCCGCGCCTCGCGCCCATCGATATCATTTATCACCCGCCTCTGGTGATCGAGCACTGCGAAAACGAGGAGACGCGCCAATGCGCTCGCCGGGAAACTGCGAAATTGGCGGAGATTGTTCGGCTGGGGCTGCGGGAGCAGTCGCTAGATGACAAGCGAGACACGACAGAAAGGCGATGAATCTACGGTTCATCGTCTTCTAGATCGCCAGAACTCGCATCATCTGCTCGTGGACCATTCCGTTGCTGGCAAGAATTGGCGGATGGTAAATGCTGAAAGGCGTGCCGTCATAATTTGAAACTCGGCCGCCGGCTTCTTCGATTATCAAAACGCCGGCAGCTACATCCCAGGGCTTTAATCCCTCTTCCCAAAAACCATCGAAGCGCCCGCAAGCCAGATAGGCCAAATCGATAGCCGCGGCGCCGTCACGACGCACGGCCTGAGCGTTCATGATGAAGTTTGTGAAATGGCGGGCGAATTCACCGCGCTGGCGCACATCGTAGGGAAAGCCGGTGCACAGTAGCGCGCGATTCAGGTTGTCGATCTGCGAAACGCGAATTCGTTTGCCATTAAGTGCTGCGCCGCGCCCGCGCTCGGCGGCAAATACTTCGTCCCGCATCGGATCGTAAATAACCCCGAGTTCGAGTTCGTCGTTATGCGCCAGCGCCATCGAAACGCAAAAGCACGGGTAGCCGTGCGCGTAGTTGGTCGTGCCGTCGAGCGGATCGATAATCCATTTCCACTCGCCTTTGCTGTCAGCGCGATCCGCGGAACGGGTTTCTCCTGATTCTTCGGCGAGTATTGAGTGACGCGGGTGAAAAGTCCTGATGCGATCGATGATCAGTTTTTCCGAGGCCAGATCGGATTCCGTCAGTAATTCAATTTCACCTTTGTTATGTATTTTGGAAATGCGGCCGAGACGCTCGACTAGCAGGTGCCCGGCATCACGCGCAGTTTGAATGGCAAAGTCCAGCAATCTTGATCCCGGGCGTTTCAGAAACCTGAGTTGGGCTAACAAAAAGAGGATAACGCAATCGTTTGAAGGCCGCGAGTTTGCGCGGCTTCGCCCCGGGCCCCGGCCGTGGTGAACTCGTTGCCGGGATCGCTGGAGGAACTCGCATCCTTTGCGCGGCAATCCGCAGAACCTCCGGCACCTGCTGGTCCCAGAAGGCCCAGTTGTGATCGCCGGGCAGTTCACGATATTCATGCGGAATCTTCTTTTCGCGCAGCAATGCCGCGAATTGCTGATTAGAGCCAATCAGCAGATCTTCAGTTCCGCAGTCGAGATAAAAATAGGGCACCGCTGCGACGCGCGCGGCGGACGCGCGCCGCGCCATGTCATAAACATCGTTTGCTTTCCGTGTTTGTGACTCAAGTGGACCGAAGACATTGAAGACTGAATCGCGAATCGCTTTTAGCGCTTTCAAATCATCTTCAGTCCACGTCGCTGCCCCCAGAGCGCCACTCATTGAAGCAGCAAAAACAAAACTGTCGGGTGATTTCAAACCGAACTTGAGTGCCCCGTAACCGCCCATGGAGAGCCCCGCGATGGATCTCCCATAGCGAGTTTCAACCGTGCGATAACGTTTCTGCACATCGGGAATCAATTCCTTCAGGATGTAGCTTTCGTACTTGTCGGAAGGAACGCTCGCGCTGTCTGTATACCAACCGTCATTTCCTTCCGGCATCACGACAATAATTCGATACTGGGCCGCATAGTCAGCAACATTGGTTTTGGTCGCCCAATCAGTGTAATGACCAAACAAGCCATGCAACAGATACAAAACCGGATAACGGGTGGTGCGCGATGTTTCGTAATCGTGCGGGAGGATGACATTGTAAGGAAGCGTTTTTCCTACAAGCGAGCTTTGAAATTGAACGGTCTGGATCGCCGGCTGGCGCTGCGCCGGCGCGCTGATTGCGCACAGCAGACATACCAACAGGATGAGGAAAGCCTTTGATTTTATGTCACGGGTTCTCGAGTGATTGGATTGCAAGCAGGCCCCTCACCCGCCGATGAAGCTCATCGAACGGGAAGGCGCAACGAACTCGGGATCGTTGATGTAGTGGCGCGGTTCTTTCTTCAAGACGACGGCTTCGATGAAGTCGATAATCTCCGGGCGCGAAGCGCCATCGCGCACTACGTCGCGCAGGGAATGTTCGACAGTTGAAAACAGACACGTGCGAATCTGACCGTCGGCAGTCAGGCGAATCCGCGAGCATGCGCCGCAAAAAGCTTCGGTAACCGGGGCGATAATGCCAATCTCTCCCGGCGCGCCGTCAGCAAAACCATAACGGCTGGCGGTTTCTGATCCTCTCTTCGCATGGACAGGTATCAGTGGAAAGCGTTCCTCGATCCGTTCGCGAATCTCTCTGCCGGAAACAACATCTTCGCGTGACCATTCGTGCCCGGAGTCGAGCGGCATGAATTCGATAAAGCGCATTTTGACGTCCTGTTCGCGAGCGAATCCTGCAAAGTCGACCACTTCGTTTTCATTGTGACCGCGTACGACGACGGCGTTGATCTTGATTGGTTCCAGTCCGGCAGTTTTTGCGGCTTGAATTCCCGCAAGCACGCGCTCCAAAACATCGACGCCAGTCATCCGCTTGAACACGTCCCGCTTCAAACTGTCCAGGCTGATAGTAATGCGATCCAATCCGGCCGCTTTCAATCCCAGCGCGCGGTCAGGAAGAAAGTAACCATTCGTGGTCAGTGCGAGATCCTGTAGACCCCTTGGCTTTAGCGCTCCCAGTTTACTAATGATTACCTCAATATCCTGGCGCATCATGGGCTCGCCGCCAGTCAGGCGAATTTTTTCAATTCCCAGCTCGACGAAGATTTCACATACGTACTCGATTTCTTCGTAAGACAGCATCTGCTCTTTGGGGGCAATCGGCGGCTCGCCGTGCGGCAGGCAGTAGAAACAGCGAAAATTACAGCGATCAGTCAGCGATACGCGCAGATCGCGAATCGCCCGGCCATAGGAATCTTTGAGTAATATCGTCATCGCCGGGCCTTTCGTCGCCTCAACAGCATCATGTGTGAATCATACGACTAGCACGCTTGTCTGCCAAATGTGAGGATCCTGACTTGAGTACTGCCGGGCTTCTCGCTCGTGATTCGAGGGCTCTGGCGCGTCCAGGGCAAGGCAGCTACAATCATTGACCCATTATGAAACGTTGTCCTTCATGTTTGAGAACCTATCAGAACGATTCGTTGAAATTCTGCAGGGTCGACGGAGCGTCGCTTTCGCCAGCCGATGACTCGCGCGACACTTTGATCCGGCTTCCCGCGAGGGAGCGAAGCGATTCGGAAACGCGAAGTTTACCGATCGAGCGGGCCCTGCCCAAACTCGCGCAAATAACTTTTGACGAAGCGATTGAAGAATATCCTGCGTGGTTGCATGAACAGGAATTGGTTTTCAGTCGCGAGCGCGCGGGGTTGAGAAAACTTTTTCGCAAGAACGTGGTCACCGGCAAAGAATCGCAGCTGACCAGCGGCGATTATGATGAAATTCAACCCGTCTGTTCGCCGGACGGAAAAACCCTGCTGTTTGTCCGTTCCCGCCAATCGCGCGTGAAGCTTGAACCGGGCGACGTCTTTGGCGCCTTTCTCGACGGTGACATTTGGGCGATGGACCTTGCTTCGCTGAAGGAAACCAGGTTAATCAAAAATGGATTCAATCCTGATTTTTCTCCGGACGGCAAGCGGATCGCCTTTGACGCTTCGTGGGTTGGGCCGCGGAGGATTTGGGTGGTCGATGGCCAGGGGCACAATCCGCAACAAATTACTTCCGATACTTCTGAAGCTGTGGCACACGTGCGGCCGCGCTGGTCCCCGGATGGTACGAAAATCGTTTTTCAAAACATCGAGCGAACCAAGTTCGATGTGCGCATATTCGATTTAAGCGGAGGGCGATCGAGTTTGATCACGAATGATCCGGTCCAGGACATCAATCCGGTGTGGTCGCCGTCGGGAGAATACATATATTTTTCTTCCTACCGCGGCGGTGGCATCAATATCTGGCGCGTGCGCATGTCGGCCGATGGCTCGCCGTCCAGTCTTCCTCAACAGCTGACGATCGGGGCGGGCCAGGATGTCGAGATCGCAATTGCGCGCGACGGCCGGCGCCTGGCATTTTCGATCTTGAAACAGAATGCGGACATTTGGAGACTGCCTGTTTCGGCCGAGAGCGGGAAGCCTACCGGCGCCCCGCAGGAAGTAATCACCACCACGCGCGAAGACAGTCGTGGCGCATGGTCGCCGGACGGCAACACCATTGCTTTTAATTCAGATCGCACCGGCGAGATGAATATCTGGCTGTATTCGATTGCTGATCGGTCGACGCGGCAGTTGACGCGGGGCGCGGGCGGGGATTACCAGGCGAACTGGGCGCCCGATGGTAAGCACATAATATTTTTTTCATCCCGCGCCGGCACGGCAGACATCTGGTCAATCGACATTGCGACCGGAGCCATAAAGCCTCTGACGATATCGTCTTCGATCGACGTGAATCCGTTTTATTCCCCTGACGGAAAATTGATTGCCTATAATTCCGATCAAAGCGGGCGGCCCGAACTCTGGATCATGAATGCCGATGGCTCGAGCCCGCGCCAGCTTACTGACGTAGGCGTGATGGGGCACTTTTTGCGCTGGAACCAGAAGGGCGACGGAATCATGTTTCGCAGTCCGGGCCACGGGAACGCCCAGACTTTTCAAATCTCGGTTGCCGGTGGCGAACCAGAGCCGGTCGGTGAAGTAGCGGGTGGGGCGCATATGTCTTTGTCGCCAGACTATTCGCGCATCATGGATGTGATCGGGCACAAGACACTCTGGGTTTCGCCGCTCAGGAACGGCAAGCCGGAAAAAGTTTTTGAATTCGAAGATCCGGACGTGCGGATCGATTATCCGGTCTGGTCACCTGACGGGAAGTGGGTCCTTTTTGATCGCTTCCGACCACAGGGCGGTGACATCTGGATTATGGAGAACATTGAGTAAGTTCGGAGTACCGCCTTCAGGCGGCTCTATTTTTCAGCTACCACCTAAAGGCGGTACTCCAAACAAACCCCGCGATCTCCAAACGAAGCCCAGCGGCTGACACTCGATTCTACTATCGTCGCGACACAACCGGTTTTATGATTTGGGCCAGCAGATCTGGCCGTGAAGGTTCACGCTCGAGATGCGGGTATCGCTCGCCGCCGTGGTAGTTAATCTCAAACCCTTTCACGGACGCCCCATTACGCAGCGTCAGTTCGATCGGTCTGGTCGAATTCTTCGCCGCCCTGACTGCTTCATGCAACGCCTCGCTGGAATAGACGCGACCGTTGACCGAGATGAGCTTCATCCCTGGACCGATGTCGGCCACATAAGCCGGCGTGCCGGGAACGACATCCGTGATCGCGCCTTCTTCGCCAATCTTCAAGCCCAGCGAGTAACTAAAATCGATGGTCTTGTCTGCTTCTTCAAGTGCTCTTTGATAGTCGCTTTCGACATCGTTGTAAATTAATCGCCAGCCGCCATTCGCGATGCCGCCAAGCGGCGCGTGCTCGTCGGTAGAATTTAGCCGGGTGGTAAAAAAGGTTCGCCAGTCGTACGGCGCGACCTGGTTCATCGTGCTGACTACATCGTCGAACGTGTAGGGCTTAACCATCGGCGGCCCGCTGGGCGCGCCATGGAAACTCCTGCAGAAATCATCCAGAGACCGCGCGCCTTTCGTCTGCTGGCGAATGATCGTGTCGGCTTCGAGCCAGATCAGTTCGCCTTCGTCGTAAAAATCGACTCCACGGCGCCACGAGAACCACGCATTCGACGCGTTGTAGAGCAACTGCGCGGCGACAGTGGTGTCGATCAAAGGCCGCCAGGTGCGGCCGGGATATCGATCAAGGTAGGCGGCAATGCCGGCAAGGTGTTCTCGTTGATCTTCGGGCGTGCGCAGGCCGGTCCGCGCGGCCAGGATGCTGCCGAGGTATTCAGTCAATCCTTCATAAACCCAAAGCAACTCGCCTTTCATGGGTTGTTGATAATCGGCCGTTGCCAGACCTGCCGGCCGGCGATACTTGCCATTCCATGAATGGACAAATTCATGTGGCAGGAGATCAGCGCTGGCTTTTCTGAGTGGCGCGTCGAGCAGCGTCCGCTCGGCGACACGGTCGTCGCTGGATTCATGATGCTCCAGTCCAAAATGGGCTACGTTGTCGCTGAGGGTGTAGAGAAAATGGTAGTGCTCGTAATGATGAGCGCCAAACAAAGCGTTCGCCTCCAGCACCAGTTGTTTGTATTCGGCGATCTGTTCCGGACTCATTTGCAATGCCGCGTCGCTGTCGCTGGCCATGTCGATTTCAAATGAAGGCACAGGCGATCCACCGGGCATTGCGCCCATCTTTGCGCGCACGTCGGCGTCTGTGAGCGTGAGAGCGCGAAAGTGCGATCCGGCTATCACCGGCGAATCGACAAGCGTAGTAAGCGAAACCGGTTTGAAACTGACTCTTACGCTCCTATCGCCTGGATCGCCAGGCCCAACAAAAGGCGGTCCGATCGGCAGCGCCGTACCGTATTTCCACCCTGTCGGCAAACGCAAACTTGCAGTGTAGGTTAAGTCGTCCGATCCATAACCTTCGGGATAAAGCAGAACCTGATTCCAACTGATGACCGCAAGATTTGCCGTCGTGGACGCGGCTGAAGAGAATCCTTCGGCACTCGCGGGCAGGAGAAAGTCGAGCGTGACGTCTAATTTATTCGCGCCTGACGGCACGTCGAGATGAAATGCGTACATATCAACATCGTCGCGGCGCCAGGCCACAGGTTTTCCTGCAGCAGCGAATTTCAGACCGGCTAGATCGGTGATCGGCCCGGTTGGTCCATGCTCTCCGGGAATCCACTTGGGATAAAACAAAGTCAGCGGTCCGGATTTCACCGGGATCGCGAGTCGCGCATGCAGGATTTTGCGCGGCGCATCAATCGCGTCGACGGCGATCGTGATCGGCGCCAGGTGTGACGCCTGCGGCTGAATCACGCGCTTGGCATTCGTGCTGGGGACTAAAGGAGCCGTGGACAGACAGAGTTGCAGCGCGACTAACACTGCAAGCCAAACGGATCTACTTAAAGAGCGCTTCATTCCTTCTCCTCAGAAATGACGGATTTGAAATTAATAAGTTACTCGGAATCCGGCGGCTGGGTAAAGCGGAGAATTATTTCGTTCGTAAATAGAACCGGCCGTTCCAGCGATATACAACTCGCCGCAACTTACGGCCGTTGGCGTCAATTCGTCCATGCTCGCTCTCTTCATAAGCGCTAAAGCTTTGCGCCAGTCTTTCTCCGACAATGACCCTCAATTCCGCCGCGCTCTGCGGCAAACCTAAGTCTTTTGGATCGGCCATCAGCATGGCTGAGTACACTTCATTCGTGAATTTGTGGCCATCCTGGAAAAGTTTCTTTGGCAACGCCTTATTAGTCCGCGAATCGATCTCGAAGTAATACGAAACTAACGAGGGAGGTAAGCTGTTTGCGGTCGAGACTTCAATGATTTGCCGGCCGTTCAACCTGGCGGAATCAATCCCGACAGAATTTTCGACACGGGAGTAGTAACCGTTGAGGACTTGCGTAACATACGCCGCCCCATTTTTGCGTAGCAGCAGGAAGGCGTTGGCGCCGCTGAAGCCGGTTTGATAGCAGGGATCGGGGAGCAATACCAGGCGCATCTCATGATTTCCCAGCAAGGAAAACTGATAATCTCCCTGTCTCCATTTTTCATTTTCTTCATCAGTAAGCGCTCCTGCGGCAGCATGAACCTCGCACGCGTTCAGGTTGTCAACATCAACTCGCCACCATGCGGGATCGGTAAACGATTGCAAAGTCCTTACCACATCGCGGATTGCCGCGATTCTTACCGGCAACTTCAGAATCTTGTCGTCATAGTCGTTCGTACCCTCAGGACAATCGTATTCTAATTTCGGCAGCGGCTTGAATGCGGCGAAGGCTGCCTGACTGCAAACGGGAATTGACTTTTTCTGCTGCGCCAGGCATTTGCTTGCTGCATTTGCAAGTAGAACAAGTATTACCGCGAGGCATGGTTTGAGATTCCGCATGGTATCTCCATCACCTTTCGATCAAACACCGATTGCCGCGTTTGACATGAACACCGTGGCCGGCAAACGCCTTTGCTCGCCTGGAACTCTTATCGTCCGTTTTAAAACAAAATCGAACAGCAGCGGATTGTAATCGTAAATCTCGTTCAGACACCCGCGTTCGTCCTTTGTAATGTAGCCTTGCTTTTGCAGCGCGCTGGTCCTGACAAGAATATTGATCGCCGGCAGCGGGTAATCACTTCCGTTTACCAGCCGTTCGTACAGATCTTCGCGCTCCAGGATTGTATTCAGCGGCCGTCCGCTGCGATTGTATTGAGTCATCGCCGAGATATCCGCAAACAACAGTCCTTCCCAACGCTTTTCGCCCATCAGGCGCAGAAACAAATCGAAGTTGGAAACGCGCTTCCGGTCCCGATCGTCGAGGTCTTCGTTGTCGCCGAGTCCGGCACAATGGGCGACGATCACTTTCACGCCGTGTTCCAGCGCGCGCCTAAGTAAAAGAGGATTACCAAGTCGCTGATCCTCTTTAGCTTCAACGGCTTTCTCTTCACCTCCATGACTCAACAGGATAAGATCGAGTTCCTTCATCTTCCGGTAAAACGGATCGCAAAGTTCATCGGACGGATCGATACCCATCGCGTTAGGCAACCACTTCACCTGCCGCGCACCCAGCTCCGCGCAACGCTCCAATTCTTTCAGCGCGTGAGGACGATAAGGGTTGATGGAAGTCACCGGCTCGAACAAGTCCGGGTGCTCCTCGGCAATATCGAAGACGTAATCATTTGGAACATAAAACTCAGTCTTGGCCAGATTCACGCGGCCGTCGCGATGATAATTCTTGTCGAACGCCAGCAGCCGATGCTTGCCGTGACCTTCAATATTGCCGACCAGGCGCGCCAGCCGCTCGACAATCTGTTGATCCGCGCGCTCGACGTCCCTGACGGCCCCGGCGCTGAGATAGATTTTGAATCTGAACTTATAAACCGGATGTCGCCAGGTCAGCATCCTGGGATTCACAAAAGTACCGTTCGTGCCGACACCGATTCCGGCGACGTGCGTGTGATAGTCAACCAGCTTCGCCGGATCGATATCCTCAAACGCACGCTTAATCAGATCAGCGGTCTTTGTGCTGACGCGGCTTTTGAGTTCCTCAGGCTTGTGTGTAAATGCGCCGCCGATGTGATGAAGCAGACACATGTGCAGATGACAGGTTTAAGCAAGCAGCGTTTTTACTTCACTCGAGAGTCGAGCATTCTTGACGCTTCGCCAGACGTCCTCGCTAAAAGAAATCGCCAGGTTGTCGTCAGTTTCCGTATGCAGGTAAACACCATCATAGTCCCGATCATTTTCTGGGACGTAGATAATTGCTTTCTTTCCCAGGAGGCTTTGTGGAATGCCCTCAAAATCGGAATTCAAGGTTGTCTCGCCGGCAACAACAACCTCTCGTTCGGACAAATCGAAGTTACTCGGATAGGCAAGGTAGTTCACCAGAAAACTGAACCGTGAAGGGTGAAAATCCTGGGGGAATGTCAGGCTATAGACATCTTCAGCGCGCTTGCTTATTTCGACCTCCAAGGGAGAAGAACCAGACCTGTCTGCTTCGGTAAAATCGTCTAATATCTCGCGAAGCTCGTCCTCGCTCCATCCCCTGACTCTGATGACCTTGTCGTTACTCGGATCTCCAGTGAACGGCGAAAGGTCGGCCTTCGGATCGACCTTCACCGGCTTTGCGAGAAGGATTATCGGAAGCATTGCTAACACGATTATCAATAGCAGGCCGAACGGCTCCAATGAGCCAGGGAGTAAAGTAAGGATGACAAAACCAAGGAACAACGCTGTGATGATTGCCGGTATTGTAAGGAATTGCCGAAATCCGTCGTTGCGCACCAGTTTTCCGCAAGCTCTACAGTCCTGAGAGTGGAAATAATCCAGGGCAAATAAATCACGAAAGCCGAACGAATCTTCGTGGCAGTGAGGACATTCCTTCATCGGTAAACTCACTCAAATTGCTTCTTGAACTCTTCGAACTGGCTGGTCAGGCTTTCAACCTGCGCGGTCAGAACTTGAACTTGCCCTTCAAGTTTCACGATTCGATCAGAATCATCCGTTCGGACTGTTGCTTTGCGCGCTGGTTGCTCTTCTGCAAACTGCTCAATGTTAACTTCGCCTGACAGCAGATGTGCAAACCGGGTCTCTTTCTGTCCTGCTTGCCGCGGCAACTTCGTTACCAGAGGTTCATCTTTCGTACTGAGTGCGTGAAGGATCTGGTCAACTTCTTCCAGGCCGGCGAACTCATACAGACGCGAACCCCGGGTGCGAATTTCGCCCACAGTTTGCGCGCTGCTGAGCATCAACACGCACATCACGGCCACCTCCGCTGGAGACAAATGGAGAATTTCGGGCACGACGTGTTTGTATTTGGGAACGCGACTGGTGCTGCCATGAAAGACGTAAACCAGGTTCTTTTCGCGCAGCGTGTCGACCGCACCGTCGACTTCGCCCTCAGCGAATGAAGTCACCGGATGGCGATTGTTCTTTTGGTTGCAAGCAAGCGTAAGTGCGTTTAGCGTCAAAGGATAGTATTCGGGCGTGGTGACCTGTTTTTCGATCAGCGAGCCAAGGACTCGGACTTCGATGGCGGTTAGTGTTGACACGGCTAACTGCTGCCTTTCGCGCTCACCGATCCGAGACCGCCGATATTCTTGTTTACCGTTTTTGGATTGCCGCTGTAACTGACATGGCCGACGCCGGAGAGGTTCACGTCCAATTGATCGCTGGCAAAAACATCGACGCTGGCAGCACCGCTAATGCTGACAATGACTTTTTCCGCGCGCAATTCGCCGGCGTTGATCTTACCGGCGCCCGAAGATTCGATGCGCACGCTTTTAGCTTGTCCGCCGGCATTAAAAGATGTCGCCCCGGTTGAATGAAGTTCGAACGAGTCATTCTTCACATTTGAAACGTTAAAGTTGCCTGCGCCGTTGCTGGTGATGCGCTCGATATTGGGCGCCGTTATTCGCAGCAGGACCGCCTGGCGGGTGTGGTACGGCTGCGGGTTAGTGATATATAAGACGCCGTCCCGGACGTCGGTCTTGACGAGGGGCAGAATATTGTCGTCGCCCTCAACCTGCACGCTCAGAGGCTTCTGACAATTGACTTCGATTTCGTAAGCGCCGTCAGACTCGATTGCTTTGAACGAGCCAACGTCTCGCATTTCGGTTTTGCGCACGCCGGAGCCTTTGATGCCGTTCATATGAAAGCAGCCAGTGAACGCCAGTAAAGCAACTGCCAAGAGGCCAAAAAGGTTTTTCATGCAAGTGTTTCTCCATCAAAATTAACCCTGGAATTGTCCAACTGAACTTAGTAGCAAGAAATGAAGTCCAATTGAAACTTCACTTCAACGCCGCATCCAGCGACGAAGAATCATCCAGCATAATCCACTCAATGATCGAGAGCGGCAGGCTGCCGTTCTTAATCAAATCATCATGAAACTCGCCCAGGCGAAAGTCCTTTCCTTTCTTATCGCGGTACTTGCCGAGCAGGCGCATGATCTGCCACTTGCCCGTCATGTAATAGATTTTTTGCGTCGGACTAGCTGCGGCGCCGGCCGCTTCACCTTCCGCGGCTTCGCGATCAAGCCCACCGGCTTCCATGAAATACTTCACCGCTTGTTCAAATGTCCAGCGGCCAGTGTGCAGGTTCACGTCAACGCCAATGCGCGCGGCGCGATAACGCGCGAGCCGCAGAACCTGTCCCTGCGAAGCTGAGTTCAAGGGATACAGGCCCGTGCGCATCAGCATCTCTTCGCCGTAAAGCGCCCAGCCTTCGACCATGATCCCATCGCCGTGCTGGCGGCGAATCTCGTCGGTCAAGTGATTGGCGATTGAGAGTTGCAGAAAGTGACCCGGGATTCCTTCGTGACCAAGGATCGGGCGCGGATCTTCGATCGCCGCGCGAATATAAAAATTCCGGCTCTGCGGATTGTAAGTCGGAATGAAATAGAAGCCGCTCGGGTCTTTGTCGTAAACACCGGGCGCGTTCATGAATCCGCCCGGACTGGTCGGCTTGAACGCTTCCGGCAGCTGGCGAATTTCAAACCGGCCCAGATACGGCGGCAGCGTCACCAGATGATTTTCCTTCAGGTAAGCAATCATTTCGGCTTCGCGACTCTCATAGGCTTTGAGAAAGTCATTCTGATCTTTCGGGATCACCTTCGCGCGCGCCGGATTCGGGTCGGCCAGCGAAGGATCGGGCAGCATCGATTCCAAACCGCGGTAACGCGCCAGCTCAGTCTGGCCGAGCATTTCCAGTTGCTTTGCGTCGATGGGCAGGTAATAGACGTTCTTGAGCAGGTAGTTATAGTTTTCTTCGCCCATCGGCTTGAACTCCGGCATGCCCGGCAAACGCTTCTCTAAGAAGTCGGCGAAGCCATGAATCGAGACGATGGCCGCATCGCGCGCCTTGACCAGTTCCGCTCTTTCTGCCGGCGACATATCTTTCGTGAGCGTCATCAGGCTGTCCGTAAACAAACTGTCGATCGAGCGCGCCGAATCGATCGCCAGTTGCGCGTACAGACGCACGGGCTTAGTCAGGTTCTGCTCGCCGTGCTCAATCACGAACGGCATCTGCCGCAGCCGTGCCGTAGCCACGAGGGCACGATGGCGCGGCGTGTCGTAATCCTTCTTGAGCAAAGAAAAGATGCCGTTGCTGCACTCGTTTACATAAGTCTGCGGATCCGTTTCTTCGAAATCCATCACCCGATCGAAGAAAATAATGGCTTCCAACTGCGATCGAAACAGCAGCCAGTCAATACGATCGTCCTTGCTCCATTTGTCGGTCTGCATCGCGCGCACTTTCGCGAGCACTTCCTTTACGTGGAGCCGCCGGGCGAGCAACGCCGACAGCGAATAGTCGGTCAACTTGTTGTCCCAGGTATGAAGTCCGGCATCGCTGGAGGCCACGGGGTAGTTTAGGTTGCGCCAGTTGTAGTAATCATCGGCGAGTTTCCGCAGGTCGGCGGGTGTGCCCTCGCCCCGGGCCATCGCAGTCAGCGGCATTAGAGCGATCATGGCAATGCTGAATGAAATAATTGCGGCCTTCATTACTTCTCCTTCACCAAACGAATTAGAGATCTGGCATTTCGTTGCAAGCCGCTGAGCTTCGCTCGCTTCATCGCACTGTGGCGAAATCGCGCGGCATACGCTTCCGGTGTTAGATCAAGAATTTCAGGAAGTGACGCGTTGACGTTTCCTTCGCGGGGCTCGAAGCGAGCTTCGTTGGTAACCGGCGTCATCTGGTTCCAGGGGCACACATCCTGACAGATGTCGCAACCGTACAACCAGCCATCCAGTTTGGCCGCCGCGTCCGCGCGCATTTCCGGAGCGCGCGATTCGATGGTTGCATGCGAGATGCAAAGATTTGCGTCCAGCAGGTATGGTTCGACAATCGCGCTCGTGGGACAGGCATCGATGCAAAGCGTGCACGAGCCACATTGATCGGCAATTTCCTGCTCGTCGTGCTCCAATTCGAGGTTCAGCAGCAGCTCGCCGATGAAGACCCATGAACCGTAGTTATTTGTAATCAGGTTGGTGTGCTTCCCGATCCAGCCCAGGCCCGCCCTGGCAGCCCAAGCTTTGTCCATCATCGGTTGAATGTCGACGCATACTTTTCCGTCCGTGTCCGGCCATTCTGTTTTGATCCATTTTAGAAGAGCGTGTAGCTTGTCCCCGACGATCTCGTGATAATCGTCGCCCCAGGCGTAACGGGAGATCTTGCCGGTGTCAGAATCGTCCTGATGCGCATGCGCGGTGTAATAATTCAACGCCACCACCACGACAGATTTCGCTTCTGGAAAAACCTTTAAAGGATTGGCGCGCTGCTCAGGATCGCGAGCCATCCAGGTCATTTCACCGTGAAAACCCCGGCGCAGCCATTCTTCCAGGCGTTGGCGTTCCGGCTTCAAACATTCCGGCCCGACGATACCGACTTTATCGAAACCAATGTCCAGCGCACGCTTCTTGATTTGCGCTGACATCGCGGTGCGATTTTTACGGCCAGAAACGTTCGATTGCCCGCTCATGTTCGAATCAAATCTAGCATAGGGAGTTACAGAACCCCGACGCGCCGGGCAGCGGGTCAAAAGCATGCCAAGAAGTCTCCACCACTTCTACGACGGGCGGCTGCAAAAAAATTCGGGCGCACCCACGAAGGACGCGCCCGTTCTGAATCTACCGGACTGTTTGGTTTGTTTTTAGAACTCAAACCGCACAGCCATTTGGACCTGCCGCTCGCGGAAGAGCGTACCACCGGCGGCGTTTACTTGCTGGAACGGAGTGTTCGGGGCAATCAGCGTTCCTGTTCTGGTAACATTGCTGAAACCTGAAACTGCATAGATTGTGCTCGCCTCTCCGGTAACTTGAGTGCGGTTGAAGACGTTGAACCCTTCAACTAAAAACTCGAGCGCGGTTGATTCGTTGAAGCGAAAACGCCTTGAAACTCTAAGATCCACGTTGATGATCTTTGGCAGCCTAAAGGAATTCCGCGGTATGACTTCGTTAGGAAGACGATTATTCGCGCCGAAATAGCCGTTCCCAGTACCGCACCCCGAGCCGTTTATGCCTCCAGCAGTTCCCTGGGTGCTGACACAGGTAACAAAACTTTGAAGCGGTACCCCGGAGTATACGGCAACGATTGGCGCGATAGTCCAGTGATTAAGGAGAGCCCCGCCTGCTCCCCTTAAGTCAAAGTGCGGCTGATAGACAGCGTTCGCAATGAACTTATGCGGGATGTCAAAACTGGAGACACTCTGATCAAGATGCGGGCGCGCCGGATCAAACGCGTCACTAGTGTCGGTGAAGGTAACTGAGCCTTGTCCATCGTCGCGCGATTTAGACTCGGTATAGTTGATTTGCAACTGCAAGCCCTTCGTCATTCGCCGATTCAACTGGGCAACGAAGCCATAGTATGAAGTCGAAACGCCACTGACGATCTGGGTCATAGGGCCAAATGCCGGGTTTGGCCTTGGCAGAACGTACGCGGGAATTGAGAAAGTCTGGCCGTTAAATTGACCGGACGTAATCGTGTAGGTAAAGGTCCCAGTTTCTGCAGGAAGGTTTATGTCCAAGAAATTGGGCAGACGGCGTCCGAAACTCATCAACAACGATGCCGACGCCACTGTGTTACGAGCAATCTCGCGCTCGTATATAAGATCCATTTGATGAATGGCAGGAGCTTGGAATCCCGGCTGGAAAAACTGAATGCTTGGCGGAACGCCCGCTGGCGGCGTGGCAAGCGTGTTGGGAAAGACCGGACCAACCGCTTGGCTAAGCGAAAACTGGAATTGACCGCCGACGTTACCCGTGTTCGTTAGCGCGTTCAGGATGGTCGAGTTGATTATGCGACCGAAGTAGAGTCCGTAACCGCCTCGCAACGAGTTCTTCCCATTACCCGACATGTCCCAGGCAAATCCAATACGTGGACCAAAGTTGTTCTTGTCGGCGGGCATTTTCGTTGTCTGGGGAACTGCGGCGACACCCAGAAAAGGCTTGGGTAAGCGTTCATATTCGTATCGCAAACCGAGGTTCACTGTCAGTCGCGGAGTATACCGCCAATCGTCCTGGACAAAGAAGTTGTAGTCCTCTGTTGTAAACCTAAAAACGGTCGGACCAAACCCTTGCTGGTAGTTGCTCGTGTAGCACTTTCCCGCTGTTCTGGTTGAAGTTGAACATGTACTCGTAAAGCTTGGCGTCGTGAAATGGGTGTAGTCAATGATGAAGTCATTTATATTACTGTACGAGTAAGCGCCCGCATAAAAACGCAGATTGTTTTGCAGGTCGTTGACATGATTGAAGTCACCTCCGAACTTGACCGTATGGTTACCTAAAGTCATGGTGACTGTGTCAGCGTATTGCCAGCGCTTCTCGTCCGGAAACGCCGTGCGCTCAAGAAATGTTGGCGTGCCAAATTCAACACCGTTAGTGAGGAATACGTCTGGTGATCTGGTGCCGGCTTGGGTTACGCCTGGAAATGCGGGAGCAGTTAGCGGCTCGCCCGGCAAAGGTGGTTGACTAAATTCAAATTCATTGTCACGCCCATACTGGAAACGTGCTTCGTTCACCATTGTCGGTCCGAAGTTTGATGAAAGGCGCGCCTGATAGGTATCACCGTTAACAAAGTCGTCACCAAAACTGGCCCGACCCCGCGTGTTGGTAGGCTGAGTTTGTATTCCCGCTGGGGAGGCCCACCGCAACCGGTTATAGCTGAACGTGAACACATGATTTTGATTGATGTTCCAATCGACTTTGGGGAAGAAAATTCGCTGGTTACCGCGCCGAGGTACGGGACCGGTTAAGCTGGTTAGAAATCCAAGTACCGAGTTGATTTGAGTGGTGCTCAGGCCTTTGCCCGTCAGTTGGGCTGTGTTCACGGTCGTCAAATAACTGGGGCTACTGAAAATGCCAAGGCCCGGAAAGTTCCGACGCTGCTCGTCATAGCTAAAGAAGAAAAAGACCTTATCTTTCTTGATAGGACCACCAATTGCGCCGCCAAAACGATGGCGGACGTCAGTCGGCTTGAAAGGCAACCGATTAGACTGACCAGTTGTCGCATCAAACGTGTTAATAAACCCGAGCGGATTACGTGCTCCCCACTTCGCATTGCGCTGGTAGTAGAAAGCGGTACCGTGTAGCTGATTCGTTCCGCTCTTCGTAACTGCATTTACTACACCACCGGCAGATCGACCGTACTCCGCAGAATAGTTTGAGGTGTTGAGCTGAAACTCTCGAATTGCGGCCTGACTAGTAGTGTAACTCAACCGAGTGCGGCCTTTCTCCTCTGAGAAAAAGGCCTGATTGTTGTCGCCACCGTCTACTGTATTGTTGTTCAGCAACCCAGAGATGCCGCGGAAGCTAATCAATCCAAAGTTTCCGTCCGGCACTGTGCCTGGATTCAGGAGCGCGAAATTCGACCAACGCTGACCGTTAATCGGCAGGTTGTTGATCGAGGTCTGGTTCATATTATTCGAGAAGTCCTGCTGACTTGTGTTGATAACCGGAGCGTCCGCCGTTACCGTGACCTTCTCGGCCACCGGGCCGATTGTCATTGACGCGTCGACGTTTGAAACAAGACCAACTTCGACAGTCAGCTTGTCTACGCTAAAAGGAGCGAACCCGGAGGCGTTAACATTTACGCTATAGGTTCCCGGTACCAGATTTACCACGCGGAACCGGCCCTGATCGTCGCTCACCGCCGTGTCTTCTTTATTCGTTTCCAGGTTCTTGACCGTGACAGTTGCGCCCGGTATCACCTCTTTGTTGGGATTGGTAACCGTGCCACCAATGGCGCCGGTCGTCGTTGACTGGGCCATCGCGCTCAGCGCAAACATGCCCATGATCAACAGTGAGACAAAAATGAAACGTGGAGATTTACACATATCAGGAGAACTCCTTTAGAGATTCAGAACGTTGAGACCATTTAGCGCTGACAGGCGCAGAACTAATCGAAACTCCTTGCTAAAGTCCGAAACTGCTTGTTCCGAAGGTGTGGCAGCGAACAAAGGCAGACCTTTGCTTCTATCACGATAATCGCGACACGCGCAAGCGAAAAACCGCATTTGCTTGATGAATAGTATGTTAACGACCAAGTTGGATTTCGGAGTCAGTTGCGACACGTAGTATTAGGGCGTGAAGATTTTTCGCAAGAATTGTGCCTGAGATCAGTCGCGGCTGGTCTGCAGCATAACAAGAGTGTTTTCTGTAATTAATGCAGCGTGTGAAAGCCTGAACCACAAATTGTCACACAGGAATTTGGATTTTCTATGAAAATCTAGAGAACCGTCCGACAAACTTCACTTTATCGATATACCAGGCAGTCGAAGCGTCGACAAGCAAAGGCTTATCGAACAGCTAAACTCTTCCGCAGATCATCGCGATTCCCTGGCCGCCACCGATGCATGCCGTCGCCAGGCCGTACCGTCCATTGCGCCGGTACAATTCGCGCAGCATTGTCAGAACCAATCGCGCGCCGTTCGCGACTAGAGGATGTCCCAGCGCGATTAAAAACGAAAAGGCTAACAAAGGCGAGATGCGAGGTCAATTGTGTTCGGAGTACCGCCTTCAGGCGGAAAGTTTGTTCGGCTTTGAGTTCCGGCTAAAGCCGGGACTCCGAACTCAATCGATGAATCGATGCTGTTCGCGGTATCGGTGCAGGAGTTCTTCGAGGAAGCCCTCGTAGGTAAACGTCGCCAGATCGTATTTGGGTCTGAGTTTGAAAAGAATAGGCATTGAAACTCGCCAGGCCATCCACTGTCGCGGATAATCTCGCAGGTCCCATCGCCGGCGCAGAAAAGTTTCGACGACCGCGATTTCTCTTTCGGAAAGAAGGTTCAAGTCCGCAGTAAATTGCGCCGGCTTGAACGAGCGGCGCAGGGCTGGATCAGAAACCGGCGAAGCAAATACTTCAGAAAACGCCGGCGCCTCAACTTCGCGCTCGCGCACCACGACCGTGCCGGCAACCAAATCGCCGATCCGTTGATCTTTCTCCGTCGCAAAAACTGAGACCAAACCGACGGAATAAAAAAAGCCGGGCATGATGTCCAGATCGCGAAGCAGATTCCGCACCATCGCTTCGAAGAAAGTGATGGGCCGCCCATCCTCGCGAATCACCCGTAACTTCAGCCAGCGCTTGCCCGGCGTCTGGCCGCTCCATAGCCACTCGAAAACCACAAAATAGCCGTCCATGATAACGAAGACGAGGATGACCAACAGCGCGATGACCCACTTCGGCAGATTTTGCACGGTATCTTCAAACGAGGCGAAGTTACTGATGAAAACGAACGCGATTACCATCACTGCAAAAGCGAAGGCCTGGATCGCGTGATCGATGGCGCAGGCGATGAAGCGATTGCCAATCGACGCCAGGGCAAAATGGAGCGGCACGCGCTCCGGCGTTTCGATGATCAGAGTTTCGTCGGTGGCGATGACGGCGGACATGGGTTAACAAAGACGCATTCGAAGAGCCCTCGTCTATTAGTTCTTGCGCAACGTTGGAAATAGGTCCTTTGGGGCCTTGCCTGTGAGCTTCAGATAGAGTGAGTCGGCGCATAGTTCAATATCATCATTCCATTTGATCTCGCGATGATCGCCGATGCGTACTTGCTCGAAGAACCGGTAATCATTCCAGCTTTCAAATACGCCTTTCCCTACGAGATCGGACAGATCCACTTCGCCTTTCGCCCCATCAGCGAATTCTAGATAGAGGCGATGATTGGGGAGGGCACGAACTAAGAGCGGTTGGATCATACCTTCTTGCCCTCGCCAGTTTGTTCGTACAAGCTCGGACCAACTCCACCGTGAACGCGAAAGAAACGCCTCTTTCCTACTTGTACCAGGACCGGAGTATCCATTACGGACAATTCAAAGTTCACATCGGTAATCCGCTCGCCGTTTATTCGAACCGCGCCCTGGTGAATCAACCGGCGAGCCTCTGCCATCGAACTGGCAAACGGAGGTTCGGTACCTGTTTCATTCTCCAGGGGCTCGGCTAGAGAGGGAACCTCCACCAGTAGTCTCGGGAGTTTGTAGGTGCCGTATGGTATCCACCAATCTTTGATTGTCTCGGGCGCCTGTTTGTCGCGAAAGATGCGGTTGAAGTCATCCTCAGCGTGATTGGCGTCAGCAGCAGAATGAAAATCACTAATGATTCTCTTCGCCAGTTCAGCTTTGATGTCCCGGGGATTTTTCTCACCACGTTCCGCGGCCGCGCGCAACGCGGCGATCTCCTCAACGCGCAAGTCGGTAAGCAATTCATAATACCGCCACATCAATTCATCGCTGATCGACATCACTTTCCCGAACATCTCCTGCGGAGCCTCATTGATACCAATGTAGTTGGCCGTGCTCTTCGACATCTTCTGCACGCCGTCAGTGCCTTCAAGCAGAGGCATCACCACGGCCACCTGCGGGGCCTGGCTGTACTCGCGTTGCAGGTTGCGCCCCATCAGCAGATTGAATTTTTGATCAGTGCCGCCCAGTTCGACGTCGGCTTTCAAAGCCACCGAGTCATAAGCCATCACCAGTGGATACATCACTTCATGAAGGGCGAGCGGACGTTCTTCGGCCAGACGTTTCTGAAAGTCATCGCGCTCGAGAATCTGTTTCACCGTCACGTGGGAAGACAGGCGCAGGAAACCCGCCGCGTCGAATTTGTCCATCCAGCGCGAATTGAAATCGATGATCGTTTTCTCAGGATCTAGCAGTTTAAAGATTTGCGCCTTGTAAGTTTCGGCGTTCGCGTTGATCTCCTCGCGGGTAAGTTGCGGGCGGGTCGCGCTGCGGCCTGAAGGATCGCCGATCATCCCGGTGAAATCGCCGATCAGAAAAATGACTTCATGACCAAGCTCCTGGAACTGCCGCAGTTTGCGGATCACCACCGTATGGCCGAGATGAATGTCGGGCGCTGTCGGATCGGCGCCGAGTTTCACGCGCAGGGGTTTCCCCGTTTTGGCTGATGATTCGAGCTTCGCGCGCAGATCAGTTTCGCGAATTATTTCAATCGTACCTTTTCTCAGGTAGGCGATTTGTTCGTCGATGTTCACGCAAGGATAGTAAATCGGGAATCGTGAATGGTAAACAGCAAGAGCGGGGGGCCTGCCCCGCTCAGCTGAAAAAGGATTTCAATTTAAGGTGAAGGGTCAAGATAGAAAGGCTCGAGGTTAGGAAGGGGGTGACCCCCGCTGGTCAGCATCGCAACCACCTCCGGATAAAGTTTGTGTTCTTCGGCAAGAATCCGCGCCGACAAACTTTCCTCTGTGTCGCCATCATGAATCGGAACTGTTCGTTGCCCGATAATCGGCCCGCCGTCCAGCGTCTCATCAACAAAATGGACGGTGCAGCCGCTGACTTTCGCACCGGCGTCCAAAGCCTGGCGTTGCGCGTCGAGCCCTGAAAATGATGGCAGCAAACTCGGATGAATGTTCAGAATTCGTTCGCGATATGCGTCGATGAAATCGCGCGAAAGCAACCGCATATAACCCGCCAGGCAGACGAGATCGACTGCGCGAGCTTTCAAGGCAGAGACAATTTCGCGATCATGCTCCGCGCGCGCGCGCGCGCGGCGTTCAATGACGAGCGTTTCAATTGCGCGCTCCTGAGCCTTCGCCAGGCCGGCGGCATTTGGTTGATCGCTGATGACGATCGCGATTTCCGCATTGGGAATCCGGCCGTCCCGCACCGCATCAGCAAGCGCCACCATGTTCGAGCCGCGACCGGAGATCAGTATGCCGAGGCGTTTGATGCTCGCACTCTCGAGGGTCATTTATGGCTCGGCCTCGTCGAATATCTGACCGAGATGATGTTTCAAGTGCACGACATAATCCTTCATCAGGTATTCGAGTGTCACCGGAGCCGAAGGCGCCACCGTCTGAAACGCGATCGTTTGCAGGCTATGTTGGGTGCACGGAGTTTCCAACTTTTCTTTGGGCACGTATGACATAACGTGCGCGAGGTGGAGATTGTAAGCGCGCCACAACTCGACAAGCTGAGACCAGGAAGCCTCCTGATAATGCTGGGTCGCGACCCAGCGATCCTGTTCGTAACCGGGAAAGACAAGGTCGTCTTTCAATTGACCGAGCACAAATCGAGCGTGGTTGTTCGCCGCGGAATCAATCAGATGACCGATAATTTGCTTTGAGGACCAGAGGTCTTCCCCTCGCGGCTGTTCACTCTGGCTTTCGGTGATTTGCAGCAGTCGCGGCGCCGCCGATTCAACTGTCTGTTTGAAGTCTTGGAGCCATTGTTCCATACGGATCTCCCTTCGTCAGAAGGAGGGAAATGCCACAGAGACGCAGAGACTAGGAACAGAAAAAGAAAATTCAACTAAATGCCAACTACCTTTTTGAATTTCTCCTGTCTCTGCGCGTCAAGAGTCTGACCTTTCATTCACACCGGGCTTCAGCCCGGTGTCAGACGTCGTAACCAATTAGGAAACCGTTTTAACGGTTTCTCCGTTCGGCAATTGATGTAACTCCCTCGTGTTCAATGGCCTGAGTGCTTTGGCCAAAATAGGAAACCTTAAAACGGTTCCTCGTCTCTTGTTGCCATTCATCACCGGGCTGAAGCCCGGTTGAATAAGAGGTCGGCCTTTCGGCTTTCGGGGCAAAGCCCTGTGCCTCGTGGCTTATTAGACGATCTCGACATGCTTGTCACCCCCAACAACCCGTCCGATTTCGTAAACCGCGCTGCGCGATTCGAGATGCGACGTTACCTGGTCGCACTTCGCGCGGTCACAGACAATAACCATCCCCACGCCCATGTTGAACGTGCGAAACATTTCCGGCTCGCTGATGTTTCCGATTCGTTGCATCAACTCGAAAATCGGCAGCACCGGCCACGAACCTCTCATGATTTCAACTCCAGTTCCCTCGGGCAGAATGCGCGGGATGTTCTCGAGCAAGCCGCCTCCCGTAATGTGTGCCAGTCCTTTTATTAATCCTTTATCAAGCAGGCTTTCCAGAGCCGAGAGATAACTGACGTGTGATTTCAATAGCGCCGCGCCAATTGCTTCTCCGAGCTCTTCAATAAAGGAGTCCGGTTTGTACCCGGCGTTTTCAAAGAACAGCTTGCGCGCGAGCGAATAGCCGTTCGTGTGCAAACCCACCGAAGGTAAACCCAGCACGACATCACCCGGCACGATCGCGCGACCATCGATGATTTTTTCCCGATCGACCACACCGACGATGAATCCGGCGACGTCATATTCACCCTCAGCATAAAAGCCGGGCATCTCGGCGGTCTCGCCGCCCAGCAAGGCGCAACTGTTTTTGCGGCAACCGGCCGCAATGCCTTCCACAATGCTCGTCACAACTTCAGGGGCAAGTTTTCCGGTCGCAATATAGTCGAGAAAGAAAAGCGGCCGCGCCCCTTGCACCAGAATGTCGTTGACGCAATGATTGACCAGATCGCTGCCAATCGTATTGTGAATACCGGTGGCGAAAGCGACTTTCAGTTTCGTCCCGACACCATCTGCCGAAGCGACCAACACAGGCGACCGCATCTCGGGGAACGCACCATCGAACATCCCGCCAAAACTTCCAATTTCAGAGAGCGTGCGCGCATTGAAAGTTGCGCGCGCCAACTGCTTGATTTTCTCGGTGGCACGATTCGCGGCGTCAATGTCCACGCCGGCATCGCGATAGGTTGCGGGTTTAGTCATAGGTGGTTGCCGGTCCGAGCGCACACGGTCGCTCCTACCGTTTAGGAGACTTCTCGGGCTTCGGTTTTGGCGGTGGCCCGAAATCACCGTAGGCGATGAATCCCGATCGCGACGAATCGTCTTTCCCGCCTTCCCGCCCGGCCCAGACATCGTCCTTTGTTTCTTTCGCGGGTCTGATTTCAAAGGAACGCCCGGCTGAATCGGCTTTGCCTTTTGAGGTAATCGTAATCTCGCCCTGTAGATCCGTGCGATAAACTTTTGCGTCCACCGCCTTCAAACGATCGAGCACGCTTTGCGCCGGGTGACCATAACGATTCCACGCGCCGTCGGAAATTATCGCGGCTTCAGGACGCACGCGCTTTACAAAATTTTCGGACGTCGCATACTTCGATCCGTGATGCGCAATTTTGATGACCGAAACTTTCAGATTCACATCCTTGCTGAGCAGCCGCTGCTCAGTCTGCACCTCGGCGTCTCCCATTAAGAGCATTGAAAAATCGCCGTAATCCAATCGCATCACGATCGAGTTCGCATTCGTGTCATTACCGCCGGTCTTCATTTGATCTTTGGTGAAGAAGGGTTCCCCCGGCGCCAGCACAGTCAAAATCGCGCCGCCGCCGAGATCATATTTCCCCCCCACCTGCGCAGTTTCATAACGACCGCCGTTTTGTTTTATCGCGTCCTTGTATTCATCGAAGAAGCTGGTAGGCGATTTGCCTTTCTTTGGCGCCGCGCGGGGCGGAGGCGCCTTTGCTGCCTTGCTATTTCCTTTATTGGTTGCGGCAACGGGCGCAGGAGTAGAAAGGTCGACCCCATTGTCGATCAACACATCCGCTTTCACATTTTTCAGGACTTCCGCGGCGCCGCCTATATGATCCGGATGCGGATGCGTCGCAATGAAGTAATCGAGATGTTCGACTTTGTAGCGCTTCAATGCGTCGAGGACGACTTTGGCTTTGCTTGCGTCACCGGCATCAATCAAGACGCTTTTCCCCGCAGGTGAAATAATTAGAATTGAGTCGCCTTCGATAGGGCCAACGTCCAGCACGTGCACCTGCAACTCGGCGCCGGAAGGCCTTGGCGGTCGCGAACGCAGCCAGGAGGCCAGTCCAAATTTCCACGCGGTCAGCCCGGCTACCCCGCAAAGCAGCGCTAACGTCACGGCGGCGCATCCGCATCCACGAGAGGTTCGGCTCATTTATCAAAAATAAAAAGTTCAGTGCTCTTGTCGCAAAGGTATCACCGGCAGTTGGTTCGGTCGTGAATCGAACTTGTTTGATATCGTTCGCACCTCGGGAATTACGTCGTGCTGGCCGCGCGCGAATGCCCGCAAGGCCTTTTCGATTCCGGAGGCTCGCCAGATCGTTTCGCGTCCAATCACCTCGTCGACCCCCAATACGAAACGATCGTGTGACCCGCGCAGGTGAAGCCCGGGCGGATGCAGCGTTGTTTTTTCGATTGAATAGCCGGCCAGGGGAGCGCGCTCAGTCCAATTGATCCGGCCGCGATATCTTCCGTTCTCGTCAAAAATCATCAGGACCAGGCGCATTCCCAGCAGTTCTTCGGGCTGGCGGTTGGCGATCGCACAGATAAGATTAATACCGCCGGCGTTTGCTTCCCATGCCGGGCTGTCGATCCGCGCGGGCATTTCGAGTACATCAAAGAACTCAATGCTGGCTGCCGGAGTATCCTGGGGCCGGTCGAAGTAGCCGCCGCGCGAGGTCTGGTTCCAGGCCGCGCTTGCGAGCGCAACTGACAACGCTGCAACGAAAAACCTTCGGCGTCGATTCATGATCTTGGTTTCTGGCGATGCGTTTCTAAACCTCGATCGCCAGGTGCGAAGCGGCCCCGGTCTGATCGCGCTCATGCATGGTTTCCGCTTCCCTGGTGATTCGGGTCGGATAGCGTTCGTTCCAACAGGCGACGCAGGCTTCGTTTGGATCCAGGCCCGTTGCCTGCAACATGCCTTCGAGCGACAGGTAACCGAGCGAATCGGCTTCGATGAAGCGGCAAATCTCTTCCACCGACATGTTGGCGGCGATCAGTTCAGCCTTGTCGGGTGTGTCCACACCGTAGTAACACGGACTGATTGTCGGCGGGCAACTGATTCGCACGTGAATTTCTTTGGCGCCGGCTTCGCGTACCATGCGCACGATTTTTTTCGAAGTCGTGCCGCGCACAATCGAATCATCGATCAAAACAACCCGTTTGCCCTCGATTAAGTGCCGCACCGGATTCAGTTTGATCCGTACGCCGAATGAACGAATCGATTGTTTCGGCTCGATAAACGTGCGCCCGATGTAGTGATTGCGCACAAGGCCGAAGCGAAACGCCAAGCCGCTCTCTGCCGAGTAACCAATTGAAGCGGGCACTCCCGAATCGGGCACCGGTACCACGATATCTGCATCGGCCGGCTGTTCGATGGCCAGTCGCCGCCCCATCTTGTGTCGCGATCGATTTACCGATTGCCCAAAAATGATTGAATCGGGCCGCGAAAAGTAAACGTGCTCAAAAATGCACATCGAGTGTTTCTGCGGCGACAACGGATGCGACGAACGCAGGCCATCTTCATCGATAACAATCATCTCACCCGGCTCGACGTCGCGAACATAGCGCGCATCGATCAGATCAAAGGCGCAGGTTTCCGAAGCGATTACCCATGCATCTTCGAGGCGGCCCAGAGCGAGCGGCCGAAAGCCGCGCGGATCGCGAATGGCGATCAACTGCGAAGGCGTCAGGAAAAGCATCGAGAAGGCGCCTTCAGTATCGCGCAATACCTGGGGTATGGCTTCGCTAATACTCGACGCGCGCGATCGCGCGACGCCGTGCAGAATAACTTCCGTATCAGATGTCGAGGAAAAGATCGCGCCTTCGTGTTCCAGTTTTTTCCGTTCTTCGTGCGCGAACGGAAGGTTGCCATTGTGGCAGACGGCGATTTGACCATGCTGGCAGGTTACAAGGAACGGCTGGCACTCGAGGATGGAAACATCGCCGGCAGTAGAATAGCGCACATGGCCGATCGCGCTTGGCCCGGGAAGCCGATCGATTCGCGCCTGATCGAAAGCTTCGCGCACATGACCCATCGCGCGCTCCAGGCGGAGTTCCTGATTATTCGAGGCGACGATCCCGCACGATTCCTGACCGCGATGTTGCAGTGCGTAAAGTCCCAGATACGTGAGCCGCGCCGCATCGGCGTGGCCGTAGATACCGAAGACCCCGCACTCTTCGTGCAGTTTGTCGTCAAACAGATCGATCACCTTATTGAAGATTATCGCGCATTGAGGTTGCTTTCAACAATTGATGTGTGATGAGCAAGACAAAGATTGCTGATTAGAGTTATAAAGTATGCATTCGCAGTATTGATTTGGAGTGGAGAGTACGGATCCTATGAAAGAAAAAATGGAATCTCTGGCGGCGCTGGCGTTGGCTATTTTGTTCGCAACGCTTTTGTTAACAAACGGATGGAGCACCTACGCAAGCTGGAGCGGGAGTCCGGGTGTGCCCGACAGCACAAAAACCCTGTACGACGCAAAGTGTGCGAAGTGTCATGGCTCGAACGGGCGCGGACGAACTCTCCGCGGGAAGTTCGATCACGCGCGAGATTTCACGGATGCCGGCTGGCAGAACGATGTATCGGACGAGCGATTATTCAATTCGATAAACAACGGCCGGGGAAAGATGCCAAGCTTTAAGAAGAAACTTACGGAACAGCAGGTTAATGAGCTGGTTACGTATGTGAGGCATTTCAGGCAATAGGTGTCCTAGACGGCCGCGCGTCGGCAATCCCGACGCGCCTGGACTCCCTATGGACAGCCCACGCGGGCTGCCCGGGCGGGGGCCACTGGTTGGCCAGGGTTTCTGATGCGAAGCAGGGATTGATCGTGAACGCTAACGGAATCATAAGACTAATTCTGGCGGCTGCATTGTTGCTTTCGCTCTACGCCGCCGGCTGGAACATCTATCGCCAACTGCCCGGTGACAGTGCAAACGCGGGGGCGATCAGCGCTGGTCCGGAAACTGAAGTCACGATCATCAAATACGACGCTCCTGAATTCAACGGCAAAGGAAACGATGTGGCGATTGAGGCCTACAGGATAGACTTCGCGACGATCCGCCACGAGTTTATGAATGGACCGCACGCCGAAATCAGCTTCGAAGACTTTCTGGCGAAGCGGATGAAGGGGAAGATGCCGGTCCGCGCGACACTCGATTCTGACGGCCACGCAGTTATTAAGTTGGCGTCCGGAAACTGGTGGCTCCATGCGACGATGGCTGACGGCGAGAATGCCGTTGAGTGGCGTTTGCCGATTACCGTTGCCGGAAACAAACAAACGGTTGAACTAACAAAAGACAATGCTTACGAGCGATCGAAGAAATTCTGAAGCAGTAGTCAGTGGTTAGTTGTCAGTGGTCAGTTGGAATCTGCTAGTTCGACGCTCGACTAATAACAAGAACAACCAACAATGACCACTGACAACTGACCACTGCTCACTGACCACTGCCGCCAATGCTCGCCCTCCGTTATGAAAATCAGAAACTTTCGCTAGCCGACCCTGCGAAGCCTGCGGCGGATGGCGAAGCAATTGTTCGGGTGACGCTTTCGGGAATCTGCAACACCGATTTGGAAATCGCGCGTGGCTACGCTGGATTCGAAGGAACGCTCGGGCATGAGTTCGTTGGCGTTATTGAAGAGTTGCCCACGAATGTGTCAGAAGCCCGCGCGTCAGCGGGCGCTCGTCAACCCGGCGAGTTGTCCCTATCGACCACCCCACGCGGGCTGCCCGCGCTGGGACCCCAGTTGGTCGAGCTTCTGACACGTGGTCAGCGTGTCGTTGGTGAGATCAACGCCGGTTGCGGAATTTGCGATCTTTGCCGCGCTGGTGATCCTCGCCACTGCCCGGCCCGCACGGTTCTCGGCATTGTCGGACGGGATGGCGCACACGCAGAGTTCTTAAAACTTCCCGTGGTTAATCTGATTCCCGTTCCGGATTCGATCTCAGACGAGCACGCCGTTTTCACGGAACCGCTGGCCGCAGCCTGCGGAATTCTCGATCACGTGAGCCTGACCAAAGACACGAGCGTGGCTGTGATTGGCGACGGCAAACTCGGCCTGTTGTGCGCGCAAGTACTGGAGACCACCGGCGCTCCAGTAACCTTGATCGGCAAACATCAAAACAAACTTCAGATCGCTGCTCGTCGCAGCGTTGAAATTCTTACTCTTGATCGTTCGAGAAGCGAGAAAGGAAAATTTGATGTCATCGTTGAAGCTTCAGGCTCTTCATCGGGATTTGATCTCGCGCTGGACCTTGTACGCCCGAGGGGAACTGTCGCCTTGAAATCGACATTTCACGGAAAAACCGATTTTGATGCTGCCCGTATCGTGGTGAATGAGATCAGAGTTGTCGGATCGCGCTGCGGGCGGTTTCTTCCGGCGCTCGAATTGCTTGAACAGCACAAGGTCGACGTTGGAAGTTTGATAAGCGAACGGTTTGCGTTGAGCGACGGCGTGCGCGCGATGCAACGCGCCGGCGACGAAGGCGTGCTGAAAGTTCTCCTGCGTCCTTGAACCGCTAAGACTTTGCAATCGTTTCGTTAGATCCAGAGGGTCCTGACGTTTGCCGACTGAGTTTGATGTCCGACAAGCTTGTCGAGTTTTGACGACAAAATGAAGTTGGCCGGACCTCCTGATCAGTGACGGGTTTCGGTTTCATTCCCCGTTTCGTTTATACTTGAACTCCTGAATCGCGCTCTGCCGGTTGAGTTTTCGTTACACCTTCCAGCATGAGCGCTCTCCAGTCAAAAGGGCTTTTCACGAAGGCGGTGAATCATGTTCGAGTCTTTCAATCAAACAAGCGATGTCGAAGTCAAAATTCTGCGCAAGCTGCGGGTGTGGATCGTAGCGCTGGGCCTGGTGTGTGCATTAACCGGCATGGGTATAGGTGCGATGCTCGCCGGGCGTCCGGCAGTGGCGCAGGACGTAGCGCGGACGCCGGAAGCACTTTCGGCGTCCTTCGTCGACATCGCCCAACGGGTCGAGCCCGCGGTTGTGAACATCGATACGCTCAGCTCGCCTGAAATGGCCGAGACTGATAATCCGGACAAAGAAGATCAGTCGTCAAACAATCCACTACTTGACATGATGCGCCGCCGCGCCATGCGGCCCGCAAAGGGAGTCGGCAGCGGGTTTGTCATCGACTCGAACGGTTACATTCTGACTAACCAGCATGTGGTCGATGGCGCCACGCGCATCACGATTGGACTCGCCAGTGGTGAAAGATTCAGGGGAAGAGTCATCGGAGTTGATGCGGAAACAGATCTGGCCGTGATCAAGATTGATGCGGGCCATGCGTTGCCGATAATGAAGTTTGGTGATTCCAACGGCGTGCAGGTCGGCGATTGGGTGCTGGCTATCGGTTCGCCCTTTGGATTGGAGCAGACAGTAACGGCGGGAATTATTTCGAAGAAGGAACGCGATTCGCAGTTCGGTACTTTCCAGCGATTCCTGCAAACCGACGCGGCAATAAATCGCGGAAACAGCGGCGGGCCTTTAGTGAATATGCGCGGCGAAGCGATTGGCGTGAATTCTCAGATCGCGACGTTGACGGGTGATTACAGCGGCATCGGTTTCGCCTTGCCTTCGAATGAAGCAAAATTTGTTTACGAGCAGATCATTGCAAAGGGTAAAGTCCGGCGCGGATTCCTCGGCGTCTTGCTCGAACCGGTGCGGGCAGAGTTTGCGAAAGTCTACGGTTTGTCGGAAGCGCGGGGCGCGATTGTCGCTGACGTTCAGGCAGACAGCGGAGGTCAACCAACGCCGGCGTTCAAAGCCGGGATGCAGGTAAACGATGTGGTGGTCGAGTTCAACGGCCAGCCGGTTAGGGACGCCCAGGATTTGATCATGAAAGTCGCGGGCACTCCGGTCGGAGAAACCGCCACGCTCGTTCTCTTACGGGAAATTGATGGCAAGCTCGAGCGCCGTACAGTCAGCGTCACGCTGGCTGAGCGCCCTGAAAGATCCGGCTCTTCGCCAATCCGCGATCCGGAAGCCGCGCCTAACAAAAATAAATTACCAACCGTCAAAACCAACGGCACTCCTCTGGGCCTGACGCTCAGCGAATTGACACCACAGGTAATCGCCGATCGGCATCTTACCGGTGTCAAAGGTCTGTACATTAAGGACGTGGATCCGAATGGCATTGCGGCTGATCTGCGGCCGAATGTAATCACCGAAGGCGACGTCATCACCCGCGTCAATCGGGTGCCGGTAACCACGCTCGCTGATTTCGAGCGGATCGTCGGATCATTAAAGCCGGGTGACGCGGTGGTCCTGAATCTTTCGTATCATCAATCGTCGCCAGAAAGAATCGCGCAAAAGATCGTGCAGTTCACCTATCAGTAAGAAAGTTTCGGGTTTCGAGTTACGAGGTTCGCGTTAGCCAGCAACTCGAAACTTCAGAACTCGAAACTCGAAACTCGTTTATGGCTCAAGCGAAAAAAGTTCTCGCCAAAAGAAGCTCGCAGCGCGCGACGAAGAATAAGGCTCGCGTTACCGTCAAGACCTATCACAACTACATTGGCGGGCGATGGGTGCCAAGCGCCGGCGGAGAGTGGTTTGAAAACATCAATCCCGCCGATACCCGGGACGTCGTGGGGCGGTTTCCGCGCTCAACCAGGGAGGACGTCGATGCCGCGGTCGCCGCTGCGGGAGAGGCTTTCAATCGCTGGCGCCGGACGCCTGCGCCGCGCCGGGCTGAGATTCTATTTCGCCTGGGCGAGATCCTGATTCGCAACAAAGAAACCTTCGCCGCGGACATGACCCGCGAAATGGGCAAGGTTTTGAAAGAGACCGGCGGCGATATCCAGGAAGCCATTGATTGTACTTACTACACGGCCGGGGAAGGCCGGAGATTGCATGGGTTCACCGCGCCGGCCGAGATGCCTGATAAGTTCGCGATGTGCGTGCGGCAACCAGTCGGCCTTTGCGGATTGATCACGCCCTGGAATTTTCCGATGGCGATCCCTTCCTGGAAGTTGATTCCAGCTTTGGTGTGCGGCAACACGGTCGTCATCAAGCCTGCCGAAGATACGCCGCTTTCAACTTACAATCTGGTGAAGGCCGCCGAAGAGGCCGGCATCCCTCCGGGCGTGGTCAATCTCGTGAGCGGCTTTGGCGAAACCGTCGGCGCCGGCATGACCGGTCATCCGGCGCTGCGATTGATTTCGTTCACCGGGTCGACTGAGACCGGCCGGTTGGTCGCATCCGCTTGTGCCGAACGCAACGCGATTTGCTCGCTCGAGATGGGTGGCAAAAACGCGATCATCGTCATGGACGACGCCGACGTGGATAACGCGATCGAAGGAACGGTCTGGGGAGCATTCGGAACCTCGGGTCAGCGCTGCACTGCCTCTTCACGCGTCATTGTGCACAAGAAAGTCTATCGTGAATTCAGCAGGAAGTTGGTTGAGAGAGCGCGAGGCTTACGCGTCGGCAATGGGGCGAATACGAAAACTGAGATGGGGCCGGTCATCAACCAGGAGGCCGTACACAAAATCCTGAGTTACATCGACATCGGGCAGCACGGAGACGGCGCCGAACTCGCCTGCGGCGGAAACCGTTTGACGAAAGGCGAATATGCGCGCGGTTTTTACCTCGAGCCCACAGTATTCACTGATGTCAAACCAACCATGCGGATCGCGCAGGAAGAAATTTTTGGACCTGTCACCTCGGTAATCCCCACGAACTCACTCGAAGAGGCAATCGACATCGCGAACGGCGTGCGCTATGGTCTGTCGGCGGCGATTTATACTCAGGACGTGAATCGCGCCTTTCACGCGATGAATGAAATGTACACCGGCATCTTTTACGTCAACTCGTCAACGATCGGCGCGGAGGTTCACCTGCCCTTCGGGGGCACGAAAGGCACCGGCAATGGCCATCGCGAAGCCGGCACGCAAGTCCTCGATATTTTTTCTGAATGGAAATCCATTTACGTTGATTACAGTGGTAAGCTGCAGAAGGCGCAAATCGATGAAGTTGAGATCTGAATCTTCGCTGTTCGGTTTCTAATCCACTGAGGAGACCAACCAAGCTTGATCGTAGGACTGCCGAAGGAAATCAAAGACAACGAATATCGCGTGGGCCTCACTCCCGCCGGGGTGCGCGCTTTGACTGACGCCGGCCATCGCGTATTGGTGGAAGAAAACGCCGGCGAGGGTTCCGGCTTCGAGGACAAGCTGTATCAACGGGCGGGCGCCACGATAATCGATTCGGCCGATGAAGTTTGGGCCGAAGCGGAAATGATTGTGAAAGTGAAAGAGCCGATCGCGCCTGAGTATCCGCGCATGCGCGAAGGCCAGTTACTTTTCACTTATCTTCACCTTGCGCCTGATTTGGAATTAACGAACCAGTTGCTGGAACGCAAAGTCGCCGGCATCGCTTACGAAACAATCACTGATCGACGCGGCACCCTCCCTTTGCTGACGCCAATGTCCGAAGTTGCGGGCCGGATGGCGATTCAGGTAGGCGCGCATTACCTGGAAAAAATGAGCGGTGGCCGTGGCATTCTGCTGGGCGGAGTGCCGGGTGTTCCCGCGGCCCGGGTCGTGATCATCGGCGGCGGCGTAGTGGGAACAAACGCGGCCAAGATTGCGGTGGGCATGGGCGCGCATGTGACGATCATCGATAACAACCTCGATCGCCTGCGCGAACTCGACGACATTTTTCTTTCGAAGATTTCTACCCTCGCGTCCAGCGCCTACATGATTCACGATGCAGTTTCGCAGGCCGACCTGATCATCGGCGCCGTCCTCGTTCCCGGCGCTGCCGCCCCGCGCCTGGTAACTCGCCACATGTTGAAGGACGTTCCCAACGGCGCCGTAATCGTTGATGTGGCGGTCGATCAGGGTGGCTGCGTGGAAACGACGCATCCGACGACGCACTCGAATCCCACCTATTATGTCGAAGGTGTTTTGCATTATTCCGTCGCGAATATGCCTGGCGCAGTCCCGCGCACGTCGACGTTTGCCCTGACCAATGCCACACTTCCCTATGCCTTGAAGCTCGCCAATCACGGTCTCGATATCGCTATTAAACGGGACGACGGTTTGAAGGCCGGAGTTAATACCTATGATGGGAAACTAACGTACGAAGCGGTCGCCGTCTCGCAGGGAAAAGAATACTCGCCGATTGATTCGCTGATTAGTTAACTGCAGAGACCCGACCGTCAGGGAGGGTGCGGCTTCGCTACGCGGAAGGCAGTAGACAGAGCGCGCTTTGGGTTTGCGCGTCTTCCTGGCGCCTTTGCGTCTTTGCGCGAGATTAACTTCACGCCAAGCCGCCAAGTCACAAAGGAAAACACGCCAAGCTAAAACAGAAAGCAGAAACTCCGAGCGTCAGGGAGGTGCAGAAGGAGCACCCTCACGCTCGGGTTTCCGCAGCGTCAATCACTCGTCTCAAAGAGCCGCGAAAGGCAACTAATCACGTCTTCGGGTGTCACTGGCTTGTAAAGATAAGCATCGAGTTGCAGGTCCTGAATGTTTAGGTTCGTCTTATTTTCCATTGCTGTTAACAAGACCATCGGCAAGCGTGAGACTCTCGGATTGCTGCGCAATAGCCGGCACAGTTCCTGACCGGTCAGATGTGGCATGATCGAATCTGCGATCACTGCATCGATCGGCGACGAGAGCGCCAGTTTCATCGCTTCGAGGCCATCGGCGGCGCTGATCACTTTGTAGCCGGCGCGTTGCAGAATTACCTCGAGATAACGCCTCACGGAACGATCGTCTTCGGCCAGCAGCACGCATCGCTGGCGCGACTGGCCGGCGGCCGGCGCACATTCCTTGGTTGCGATCTCTTCGGCGGGTAGTGTGCGAGCCATCTTTAAACCAGCAGCATTCGATTAATTTGGCAATTGAGGCGAGGCCTAAGACAAGCCGGACATTCTCGCCGGCTTCGAATTGCGCCAAGCGCAGAGTAAAACTGCTGACAAGTCAGTGTCAATCAACGCCGAAACGTTCCAGTTTGGCGTACCCGCTGCGGCTTTCAACAACCCGCCGAACGTTCTGCTATACTTTTCGTTTTCAGGCGAGGGAACAATTGCCGCCTGTAAGTCGGTCTTGCCCCTTCGAATTTGAAGTCTTATGTACGAGTTCGCAGTAACGCCCGCCATAACCCAGTTGCGCCGCCGCGGTGTTGAAATTGCCGCGGTTGAACCGAATGGTCTGGGCGCCGAGCTGGAACTCGAGCCGGGCGACCGCATCATTAAAGTCAACGGTCGGGTGGTGCGGGATTATCTCGATTTCCGTTTTCATACCGCCGGTGAAACCGAAATGGTTATCGATGTGCGCAAGCGTGGCGGCGAAGATTGGGAGCTAAACATCGACCGCGAAGAGACGGAAGACTTTGGCGTCACCTTCGAACAAATCGTTCCGCGCCAGTGCGCCAACGAATGCCTGTTCTGTTTCTGCAAGGGCAATCCGGATACTGCGCGGCCTTCGCTTTTTATTCGCGATGAGGATGTGCGACTTTCATTTCTCTATGGGAACTACACCACCCTCACTTCGATCACCGATGACGAAATGCGGCGAGTGATCGAACAACGGCTTTCTCCTCAATATGTTTCCGTGCACGCGATCGACCTCGACGTGAGGGCTTACCTGCTCGGCGTCGACAAAAAGCGCGCGGACATTTCCGGCAAGATGCAGCAACTTATCGATGCCGGGATCGAGATTCATGCGCAGGTTGTTCTTTGTCCAAAGATTAATGACGGCGAGATACTGCGACGCACAATCCACGATCTGGCAAAGCTTTATCCCCATGTGAGCAGTGTGGCGGTCGTGCCGTTGGGGCTGACTCGGTATTTGAATGATCCCCGCTTGACACCCGTCACGGCTGACTTTTGCCGGCGCACGATTCGCGAAGTCTCTTTGATTCAGAAAGATCTGCATTCGCAACTTGGAACAAACTTCGCTTTTCTCGGTGATGAAATCTACCTGCGCGCCGGACACTCCGTTCCCGCGCGAAAGCATTATGGGGACTTGCCTCAAATTGAAGACGGCGTCGGCATGGTGCGCAGCTTCATCAGTGAATTTGAAACTATCATGCGGCAGCTCGACCGGCGACGGCCGGCAAGTCCCAAACAGCTGTTTGGAACAATCATGACCGGAACGCTTTTTGCCCCGGTGCTGGAAAAGAAGATTGTGCGATTCAATGAAAAGTTTGGCACTCGACTTCACGTCTTGCCGGTTGAGAACCAATATTTCGGCGGCGATGTCAGCGTTGCCGGTTTATTGACCGGCCAGGACTTTCTGGCAGCACGCCATCGAGTGCGCGGAAACTTCGCGATCGTTCCCCGAGTGACACTCAAGAGCGATGAACCAATTATGCTTGATGGGATGACGCTTGAGGAGATGAAGAATCAATTCCCCCTGCCCCTTTATGCTTTCGATCTTCGGGAGCTGTCGCGGATGATAGTCGCGCCGAATTTATCCTTCACCTCGACGGCGCAGGCTGCATAATCGAGCGATCAATTCCATCTCGAAACGACCGGTCAATGACCAGCTCAAGTTCCAAACCCGACCTGGCCGCGAGAAAGATTCTTGACGTTGGCTGCGGCTGGAACAAGACGCCGGGCGCGATCGGAATCGATTCGAATCCGCGGACGCACGCCGACATCATTCACGATTTGGGAATCGTTCCCTATCCACTGCCCGAAAACGAATTTGACGAAATCATTTGCCGCCACCTAATCGAGCATGTGCCGGATGTGTTGGCGCTGGTTACCGAACTCTATCGGATCGCGAAGCCCGGCTGCCGCATCACGGTCATCGCGCCCCATTACTCGAATCCCGACTTTGCTACTGACCCTACTCATCGAAATCATCTGAACAGCTATTCGTTCAACTGCTTCATTGAAGAGCGCCAGCTCTTTCCTTTCTACACCGATGTGAAACTGAAACCCATTCGCACTTATGTCACGCTCGCTAATCTCTGGCGAGCGCTTGGCATCCAGGCACTCGTGAATCTGGATCAGAGGTGGCCCGCGTTTCGCTTTACGCGCAAGTTTTGGGAATTCTATTTGTGCAACGTGATTCGCGGGAAAGAGTTGCACTTCGAGCTCGAGGTAGCGAAGTAGTCGCCCTGGGGCTGTCCCGTGAAAACTATCGGTGAACGTACTTAACGCTTTGGCCTCATCAAATTTGGATGAGATCCAAATTTTCGGTTCGATAAACCCGATCTCCTATCCGTACCCCTTGCAAAACTAGCGAAATCAATCGCTAAAAGATCAGAAATCAAGTGGGCACAACTGTTGCTTGATTCGACACGCGGTCATCGTGTCTTGAAAGGTTGGAACAGCAAATTTGACGATGACTTCTCAAGCGAGGCTGACGGCCGAACATCTCCCCAGACGTCGGCAAATCAATTTTGGAGGAAGCATGAAGAACTTTTCTATCGGTAAATCTACTGCAGTGTTTGCATTGTTGCTGACGACGATGATTCTTCTGTCCGGGTCGGCGTTTGGCCAGGCAACTACGGGCGTACTACGCGGAGTCGTGCGCGATGTCAACGGTGCCGCGATCGCCGGTGCAACCGTGAGCGCTAAGAACGACGCGACCTCAGTCGTGACCACTAACACGACGAATGGCGAAGGTGGCTTTGAGTTTGGGAACCTGTTGCCGGGCAATTACACCATCACGGTGGAGAACGCGGGTTTCAAGCGTTCCGTCAGCAACGGGGTACCGGTAAAACTCGGTATCGTCAATCCTCTCGAGGTGAAGCTTGAGGCCGGCAACATTAGTGAGACTGTTACAGTGACCAGCGGCACGGAAGAAGTCGTGCAAAGAGATCAATCGCAGATCTCGGCCACAATTGAAACTCGAAAGGTCGAAGATCTGCCGTCGAACGCAGCGGGCAGTGGTTTGGATACCCTGGCGTTGCTGGCGCCCGGCGTCATTCCCAACAATAGCGGCGGCACCAACACAAACGGTACTGGCCTGTCAGTGAACGGCAACCGCGGTCGATCTAATAATTTTCAGATCGACGGCGCCGATAATAACGACCTCAGCGTCGCCGGCCCGGCCCTGTTCGTCGATAATCAGGATGCCATTCAGGAACTTCAGATTGTTACTAACAATTTCTCGGCAGAGTATGGTCGCAACCAGGGCGCCATTGTGAACTACGTGACCAAGGCCGGGGGAAATCAATTCCACGGCAGTCTCTTTGAGTTTCACCGGGACAACAAAAATTTAGACAGCCTGGATAACATCGAAAAGCGCAGCGGTCAGACCAAGCCGAATCCGAGTCTATTCAACGTATTCGGCGGCACCGTTGGCGGCCCGCTCTGGCTACCACGCTTTGGCGAGGGCGGCAAACCTTGGCTGAACGGCAAGGACCGCTTCTTCTTCTTTGTTGCATACCAGGGAATCCGCAATCCCGCGACCACGACAATTCGCTCCGGCTCATGGGCGTTTCTACCGTCGCAATTCCCTCTGCTGCCGGCGGCCTTTCCGGGTAATGCAGTAATCAATGCGATTACCACCCAGAGCGTGTTTGCGATTCAGCCTGGAGCCCATCCGCGGACTGATGTGGCTAATCCTTTGGCTACCGTGACGCTTGGAGGTCAAACCTTTCAGGTTGCGCAACCCGAGTACAACATAGCTGTACCTTTCAGAGAAACAGACTACAGCTTTAGATTTGATATCAAGGCGTCGCACAAAGATAACGTCACCTTCCGTTATCAATACCAAAATGAGGATTTTGTGAACTCACTCGCGCAAACCAACGGGTTTACGGGTGACATCCCGGCGGGCAGTAAAAACCTCGGCGGAATTTGGACGCGGAACATCTCAAATTCGATCGTCAGCGAAGCGCGTATTTTTTATCAAAGGATTGGCGTGGAGTTCGGCGGCGGTTGTGGCGGGCCGGCTTGCATTCCCCCTCCGCTGAACATTGGAGAAGCCATTACTAACATCACCTTACCGACTTTGAGCGGCCGTTCCATGCAGAGCATCGGACCAGCAACCAATCTGCCCCAGGGCCGCATCGGCAAAGTCTACCAATTCGCCGACAACCTCAGATGGTTGCGCGGCAAGCACGCTTTCGTTTTCGGCGCTGAGTTCAAACACCTGTCGGAAGTGTCGCCATTCCTTCCAAACTTTAACGGGGCTTTCGGCTTTAGCCGGGCAAGCTCGGCGGAGCCGGCTGGAATTCGCATAATTAACAACACGCCTTCGTCCATCGCGCTTACTGTGGGTGACCCAACCCTGGCGTTTACCGAGAACGACCAGTACTACTTCGCGCAGGACGATTTCAAAATCCGTCCCAACTTAACTCTGAACCTGGGCGTGCGTTACGAATACACCGGCCAGCCGATCAACATTCTGAATAAGCTGTCGACCGCGCGCGAAAGCAATTCGGCTACTCGTTTCTACGATCCATCGCTCCCGTTGAGCGTTCGCACGACGCCGCGAATTCCCGCCGACAAGAATAATTTTGCGCCGCGCGTCGGCTTTGCTTACTCTCCCCACTTCTGGAAGCGCTTTCTGGGTGAGGACGCCACCGTCATTCGCGGCGGTTTCTCAATCGCCTACGAACCCGCCTTCTATAACATCCTGGGGAATGTACAGGGCGGGGCGCCGTTCTCGGCGGCATTCTCGATACCATCTCAGAACCTGACGTCTACGTCTAGCTCTCCGTTCCCGTTGCCGGGGGGGCTCACTGGCAGTGCGATTCGCACGGCCGCGTCAACGTCGGGAGTCTTACCGCTTGGCCAGCTCAATCCGCTATTTCTCGCGCAGACGGTGGTGGCGGGGGACTTTCGCGCTCCATATTCTGAGCAATGGTCATTGGGTGTACAGCACCAGTTTGGCAAGAACAGCGTCGCCGAAATTCGCTACGTCGGGACGCACGGCGTAGGATTATTCCAGAACCGTAACGGCAACCCGTTCGTTCGAAGCTTGGTCAATGGCCTCGGCACAGAAGCTGTCTGCACGGCAGTCGACGACGGTGGCGACTGCACGGCCACCACAAATGTAACATTCCCCAGCTTCGCAAACTTGATCCCTGCGGGAATCACGCCTCTAGTCTGCGTAAACGATCCGTCGACTCCTGCCGTTAACGAAGGCCTCTGCAATGGCCGCATCGCGCGTCAGAGCACCATCACCATCCGCGAGAATTCGGCCCAGTCGATCTACCACGCGATGCAGTCGCGCTTCAACGGCCGGTTCCTGAAGAACTCGCTGTCGTTGACCGGGGCCTACACCTGGAGTAAGACGATTGACAACTCGAGCGAAATCTTCGCTTTCGACATCAACTCTTCATTCGCGCAGAACCCGTTTTGCATCACTAAGTGCGAGCGCTCGACATCGATTCTCGATCGGCCACACGCGCTCTCACTTAGCTTCATCTACGACCTGCCGTTCCACAAAGAGCAACACGGCCTTGTCGGTCACTTGCTCGGCGGATGGCAGGTTAATGGCATCTATGTGTTGACCAGCGGTACTCCATTCACGCCGGGCCAGTTCTTTAACGGCGCCGTCTTCGGAGCTGGAGCTGCTTACATCACCGCCGGCGACCGTCCTTTCGTCGCCAATCCGAATGTCGACCCGAGACTGGTGGGCATCAACCAGGTAGACGCCTTCAATGCGGGATTCATCGCCTTCGTGACCAACCCAAGCGGCTTCCTCAACTTTAACATCCTGAACACGCAGGTGGATGCATCGGGCAATCCTTTGGCCGTTCCTGTAACAGCCGATCAGGTCCACTTCATCTTCAATGGCCCCGGTGCGGCGCGGGTCTTCGGAACGCCATTTGGCAACTCTGCTCGCAACTCTCTTCGTGGCCCAAGGCTGAATCAACTAAACGCAAGTTTGTTCAAGAACATTAAGGTTGGTGAGCGTTTGAGTGTTCAGCTTCGCGGTGAAGCCTACAATGTTTTGAACCATCCCAATCCGGGATATGGTGTCAATGGGGCTGGATACCTACCGGATTTCAGCGTGGAGGACGCTGGCATTCCGGGCTCGGGCTTTGCCGACAAGGGCGACATCGAACTGGCGCGCCGCGTCATTCAGGTGGGAATTCGCGTTATCTTCTAACCTTGAATTCAAGGTCCGAAGACACTAGGAAGGGAGAGCCATTGGCTCTCCCCTTTTTTTCACGCAGCGGCTTCTCGCGCCGATCAATCTACGAGAGTGAAGTCAATGCTGCGAACAATAGTTCGCGCTTCTTTTCCGGCCTGAGGGTCCGTAACCACCAGGGTCAGCAACAACCGCCCGGGAGACACTTTAGCCAGACTGAATTGTCCCAGTTTCGGCAACTGACCGTTTTCAACCGCGCCCGTTACAGGTTGATCGCTTTCCTGGAATAGGACTATTCCGTTTCGGCTGATGATGATGTGAGATTGAAGTTGAGTCTTACCCGAGGTCGCCTTCGGATTATAAACAATCGCCGCATATCTCAGGTCCATCTTCCGCGAAAGTTGGCGGAGACCGATCAAAGGTTCCGGCTTGGCTTGTTTGCCCTTTTCGGGATCAACGGCGTAAAGAAAGAGGCTGCTGACCGTTAATCGTTTCTTCGCCAGGTCCGGCACTTCAACGAACTGAGACATCGAGCCAAGACGCCCTGAATCAGCGTCACGAACCACCGCCCTGAGTTGATATACCCCGGACGGCACGGCCGCGTGGGCTGTGTAGCTGATGCCGAAGCGTCGCGCCAGCTCGTACTGCTCAGGAGAGTAGGCAACGCCGATCGTTTGACTAAAGCCATTCGCTGACTTGCCTAATGCGTTTACCAGAAAGCCGACGACATCAAAGGAGGCGTGGTACCTACCGTCCGGCTCCTGCTTGAAGGTTATGTTGTGGGCATCAATCAGAATGTTTATGTCGATGTCTCCTCCAGTTTGGAGAAAACGGTACTGCAGCATTCCCGTTACGTCGATTTCACGTTTGGCAAGTGATGACTTCACTGCCCTGAGAATCGCGTCCTCTTTGGTTTTCGGCTCGCTTCCCAACTCGTCCGCTCTGGCGAAGTAGCCCGATCGCGTGTAAACCTTTGCCCCCGGCCGATCAATCCTGATTTCAAGCTTGTGGAATTTTCCATCGAAAGATTCACTCGGTCGATAGGCCAGCAGGTAATAGCTGGATCGGTCAGCAATTCGATTGAGGCCCTCATCGAAATTGTTGGTATTCAGAACTGACAGCCCGCCAGTCGAGCTTGACAAGGCCTGCAGCCCGAGATGTCCGGACAAAGTATCGAGAGCTTTGTTGTCGAATTGCGCCATGTTTGGCGCCCGACCGAAATTTGGATCGCTGCCACCGCCGCCGAAGAGCGCGCTTCGCGCCTCGTTTCCCGGATCCGTAAAAAGTGAAACGCCGCGACTGCTTGATAACCCGCGAACGTCCATTGTGTTTATGACCACGCCGGCACGGGTCGCTCGATCAGTCAATTGCCTAAGCAAATAAGAGACATTCGTAAGGTACCAGTTGGCCTCGGCAACAGTGGTCGGAGCACCATTGATAGAGATCTGATTATTCTGCACTTCGTAAAGTGGAAGACCGCCCGAAATCAGGACCAGGCTCTTGCGACCGGGCAGAGAAGTCATGCTGTTTATCACCTCACCAGTTGCGCCGAGGGTAATTAGCGAACGTTGCGCGCTGATGACGCCGCTTTCCGATGTCTCGAGATCCTCAATCGCCGGCGACGCTATTTCGTTATCGCTGACCTGGCCCCTCTGCGGTTGTTTATTTACTCCCTGAATGGCCGGCGTATTGTTAAAGGCCGAGTAGGCATTAAGTACCGGCCGGATTTCTGAGATTGCCCGGCGCAATATCTGTCGATCGCCGGTAAACTGCTGCAGTAGTCCGCGCCCCCCGGAAACCCGGGTAATCGACACGAGGTCGCCGTCATGCATTTTGTTGTTAATAAAATCATTGAGAAGATTCCGCACGTTGGCGACGTCTTCGAGGGGCACGGTGAGGTCGTCCACTACGAACGCAAAGACGCGGTGCAGATCGCGAGCGGAAAGATTGCGCGCGACATCGGGATCGACAGGCTGGCCATCAACGGCAAGCTTGTTCTCCATCTGGAATCCGTTGTCTCCGCTGACGAATTGAACGAACTTCAGCTCCTGCCGTTTCCCGTTTTCATAGATCTTGATCTCTTCTGGTCTTAAGTTTGAGATTATCCGATCATTCTTATCAGTCACGACGATGTCGGTTTGCACCAGATTGGTGGTGATCCGGACCACATCTGGAATATCACTTTGGGCGGGCGGACCCTGAGTCGTTTGTGCCTTAGTAACGTGTAATAGGAAAACTGACAGAATGAGAACTGCGAATTTCTTCATGAGTAACTCCTTGAGATACGTAACTGTAGGAACTGAAAGAATGCGGCCCGGGCAGTAGGCAATTATATCCAATTCCGCTGGCGACGAGCCAGTTCAGACAGCAATCGGTGATATCTGAAAGGGGTGTCGCGCAGGATTCAGGCACAACCCCGCAATCGTGGCAGGTCATTTTACAGAGTTAGAAAATCACCCACTGCGCAGCGGTCAAGTAATCCTTCCAACAAACCAATCGTGAACATCGGCTGTGAGAGCCACTCGATTTTATCAGTTTTCAGAAAGGCCTCCAGCGCGGTTCCCTGTTTGGTTTACCCTCATTTCTGTTGAGCTTCACTGCGTAGGGTTCTCATCGCCGTCAACTAGATTTTGGATTTGTATCCAAATTTTTGGGCGGTCGGCATTAACCCGTCTCGCCGGTGTTCTTAGAAAAGGCAGAATTATCGCGGTTGGCTCTGCCACTGGAGGGGGCACAACGGTTGCTTCGAGCAAACTCGCCGATGACCGAGAGCCGCGATGTTTTGAGCTTTGCGGCAGCGATGGCTGTCCTGTTGGGGGCGCAGATCTGCGTGTTTAGCCAGACCTCAGACACTCCAGATGGCGGACCACGAATAGAAACGGGTCGCGTTGTTAGTGATAAAACCAGCAAAGGTAGTATCCGCGGGCGTGTCGTACTGCCCGGCGGCCACTTCGTTTCGCAGAACCTTAAGATCACGCTGCTGACCGTCAATGGCCCGCAGGGTTTGGCCTTCACTGACAGCCAGGGCGCGTTTGAGTTCCTGGATCTGCTTCCCGGAAACTACGAAGTCCAGGTTGAGACAAGTGGCACGGAATACCAGGTTGTTAACCAGAACGTGCAGGTTTTCCGCGGCGCGCCGTCGGTAATTACGCTCACCTTAGGGACGGGCAATTCGACAAAAGCGCGCTCTACCGCGCCGACTGTTTCCGTTAGCGAACTTGCCGCCGATATTCCCAGGCCGGCGCGAAAAGAATTCGAGTTGGCCAGCAAGGCTGCCAGGGAGAATAAGAGCGACGAAGCGATTACACATCTGCGAAAAGCAATCAGTATTTATCCAAACTTCGTCATGGCCCGCAGCGATCTAGGGGTCCAACTCCTGGCGCAGGGAAAATTAGACGAAGCTGCTGACGAACTTCGCCAGGCTATTAGAATTGATGAAAAGGCTTTCAACCCTAAATTGAATTTGGAATCGTTCTCGTTGGCGCAGCACAATTTCGCTGAAGCCCAGTCGGTATTGAACCAGGCACTCACGTTGAATTCATCTTTTCCGTCGGCATTGCTTTACTGCGCCCTGGCGGAAACCGGAGTGGGGGATCTCGACAGTGCGGAAAAGCATTTGAAAGCCGCTTATTCACTGGGTGGAACTTCGTACTCTATAGCGCTTTTTCACCTGGGCGAACTGTATATGAACAGGGGTGAACGCGAGTTGGCGCTCCAGGCCTTTGAGGCTTATTTGCGAGACTCGCCGGCTGCGCCGAACGCTGATCAAGTTCGCAAACTGATCTCGATGTTGCGGTAATGTCTTCATGAAATGTGGCAGGGCGCTCCCTGCTCGAAATTAAATAGTAGTTCAACCCCAATCTAACAGGAGGAAAAGTATGAGGAGTTCACCTATCACGAAACGATTAGCGTCCTTTGTGACGTTAACTTTGTTTCTGTTGACATTGGTTTTCGTCTTTTCATCGTCGGCGATGGCCCAGGCCACCACAGGAACGCTCAAGGGCACCGTCGTCGACCCTAACGGCGGCGTGGTTGCGGGAGCCACCGTCACGGCAAAGAACGAAGCATCTGGAGTGGAAAAGTCTACGACCACCAGCGGTGATGGACTTTACCTAATCCCCGATCTGGCGCCCGGCAAGTACACCGTGACGGTCGCCCCGACATCGGGATTCAGCACCAAGAACGTCACGGGTGTGGACGTCAAGCTGGGAGAAACTACCGACCTTAAAGTTGACCTCGTCGTAGGCATTCCCACCGCAAACGTAACCGTGACGGCCGACACCGAGAGTACTATTCAAACCGAGACCTCCCAGATCACGGCGAGCTTTGAAACGCGCAAGGTGCAGGATCTGCCGTCCAATGCCGCCGGCAGCGGTATCGACACCATCGCGCTGCTGGCGCCAGGCGTAGTGCCGGGATTTGGCAACGTCAATAGCGACGGCACGACCCTCTCAGTAAACGGTAACCGCGCGCGCGCAAATAACTTCACGATCGACGGTACCGATAATAACGACTTGTCTATTGGTGGCCCCAGCTACTTTGTGGACAATCAGGATGCCGTTCAGGAATATCAACTCGTCACCAACAACTTTTCCGCTCAGTATGGCCGCAATCAGGGAGCGGTCATAAACATCGTTCTGAAGCAGGGTGGAAATTCGTTTCACGGCAGCGGTTTTGAGTTCTTCCGTAACTCTGCTCTCGATGCCGAGTCCAACCTGGAACGACGCGATTCCGGCCGCCAGGCGCCGAGCACCCATAGAGGAAAAGATAAATTCATTAGCAACGTCTTTGGCGGGACAGTTGGAGGTCCGATCATAAGAAACAAGGCGTTCTTCTTCTTCAGCTTTCAGGAGATCAGACAGGCACAGAACGCTACGGTCGCGGGCGGCTCGCTGGCCCCATTACCGTCGCAGTTCTCTGGATTACTGGCTCAGTATCCCGGCAACGCAGCGATTAAGGCCCTCGTTAGTCAGAGTGCGTTTGCGCAGACCATCATGCATGTGCAACTGCGAACTGATGTTGCTCCGTCCGTGGCAACGCAGACTGTCTGTTTGCCGAAGAATGCGGCACTAGCCTACAACACTAACCCAAATCAAACTACCGGTTTCTGCGACAATACCAGTGGAAATGATTTTCCGGTTCTCATGGGCCTACCTTTGTTCTCCTTTTCCGAGCCCTTTAATGAGCCGGAGTGGAGCATTCGTGGTGATTGGAACATCACGAAGAAAGACAGTATTTACGTTCGCTACTTATGGCAGAAATCGCCTGAGACACTGGCCCTTTTCAGTAATGAGTTCAACGGCGACGTTCCTTTCAGGTCGGTAAACCTGAGCGCAAACTACACCCGACAGCTTACGGCTCACGCCAGTAACGAATTTCGCGTTACCAAACAGCAACTATTCGTCAAGTTTGGCGGCGGCTGCACCGACACTCTGACTGGATGCATTCTGGATCCGGACACCGGTATCGATAAGACTTTTACCAATATCGCTCTGGGTAGTATTGGAGGCAGCGCCGGAACAAGCCTTAGAACGATCGGACCTGCTACGAACCTGCCGCAGGGTCGCACAGTTAATGTTTGGCAGTTCAACGACAATGCGGTCTTTACGAAGGGCCGTCATTCGTTTTCGGCCGGCGCTGATCTTCGTCACCTAACGAGTTCGGTGCCGTTCCTGCCGAACGTTAACGGTGCATTCACATTCAACGACGCGGCGCAATTGGTGAAGAACCAGCCGGCGCGGGTAATCCTTGTGGGCGGCCAGGCAGTCCTGAATTATCCTGAGAATGATAGATTTTTCTATTTCCAGGATGACTTTAAGTTGCGCAACAACCTAACGCTTAACCTCGGCGTGCGGTACGAGAACACTGGGCAGCCGATTAACCTGCTGAACCAGATCAGCACGGCTCGTGAGAACGATCCGGCCCAGGCGCTTTGGTTACAAAGTCTGCCGCTTAGCGCCCGAACGGTTGCGAAGATCCCAACCGACAAAAACAATTGGGCTCCACGCGTTGGTTTCGCCTGGACTCCACATTTTGGCGAAGGCAAATTCGCCAGGATGATGTTCGGCGGAAACGACGCCAGTGTGATTCGCGGCGGCTTCTCGATCGCCTACGATCCGGCGTTTTACAACATCCTGCTGAATGTCTCGACCTCGGCGCCGATGGTGTTCAATAACACCATAAACAACACGACCTGTGTCAATGGGACTTGCTCGGCAGCGCCGACCTTCCAAATGCCGACTAATCCAAGTGGTGACGTGGTACGAAGCGCATTGGGGGGGAATCTGGTGAGGAACTTCTTCGATCCGAGGCTTTTGAACCAGACGATCGTCAGTAACAATTTCCATTCACCATATTCCGAGCAATGGTCGTTGGGAATTCAACGCCAGATCAACAGGAACAATGTGGCTGAGATCCGTTACGTCGGTAATCACGGCGTCGGTTTGTTCCAAACCTTGAATAGAAATCCGTTCATTGGCGATCCGAACACGTCCGTCGCAACCATACAGGGTGTTCCGACCACGGTAATTGCGAATGGTGGAGTTGCTTTCGGCTTTACCAGTAGAGGAAGAGGACCCGTGTTCTTCAATTTCCCGGCTTTCCCGCAGCTTACGGGTGGATTTACTCCTCTCACTGCAGCCCAATGTCCACCGCCGGCGCCGGCGCTGCCGAATGGCGCTCAAGTCAACACTGCAGCCTGCCGAGGCCGGATTGTACAGGGCTTTGCTCAGATTCGTTCGCGTGAAAACACTGCGACTTCGTCATACAACGGGTTGCAGGCCCGTGTGAACGGCAGGTTCCGGAGTCAGTTCACCTATGGCGTCTCGTACACCTTTAGCAAGGCGCTCGACAACGCCAGCGAGATTTTCTCGTTCGGTGAATCGTTTACAGCTGCCAATCCTTTTAACACCGGAAAGGGAGAGCGCAGTCTTTCTGGCTTTGATCGCCGGAACGCTTTTGCGGCGAACATGATTTGGGACGTCCCCTGGTTCAAGGCCCAGCATGGATTTGTCGGCCACGCGCTTGGTGGCTGGCAAATGAACAGCACGTGGGTGGTTGCCAGTGGCCGCCGCTATACACCCGAGCAGTTCTTCCTGGAAAACTTCGGTCTTTCCAGCTATCAGGACAACGGCTTCCTGCAAAGCTTCGCGGGCTTTGACGCAGTCCGTCCCTTCCTGGCAAATCCGAATGCGCCCGCGGGCACAGTCGGCGTAACGGCTGTCGACGCCAGTTATGTCTTTGCCAAGGCGTTTCCAGCCGGCTTCTTCTGCACCACGCAACCATGTTCGGGAACGTCCTCAACGCAGCTTTATTCATTGAACTCGCTGAGGACTAGCGGAACACTGGTACCGGTTACGGCTAACGATGTTCGCTACATCTTTAACGGACCGGGGGCGGCGGCGTTATTCGGAAATCCATTCGGGAACACGCCACGCAACAGCGCGCAAGGGCCGGCGCTTAACCTGATCAATGGAGGAGTCTTCAAGAACATAAGGATGAAAGAAAACCTGACCGTGCAGTTGCGGCTGGAAGTCTTCAACCTGTTCAACCATCCCAATGCCGGTTACGGCGTTGCTGCTGGAACCAGCTTGCCCGACAATCAAATCGAAGACGTCGGCGCGGGCGCGAGTTCGACCTTCCAAAACTTTGGTGAGATAACGCATAGCTACAGGCGACTGCAGCTGGGCGTGCGGATCATCTTCTAATTAATCGAGACGGCGTAAGCAGTCTCTGATTTTGACGGGGAGAGTTGATTTCAACTCTCCCCGGTCTTTGTATGCGCAGACTTGAGTCCTGCCAGTTACAGGAAGTGAACGCGCGCGTTAAGACTTCTAACGCGGTGCAAAGACATAGCTCTTACGCGTGCTCACCGAAACTTCAGGCGCGTCCACCTGTACTTTGATCTGTCGTTGGGCTCCATTACTGATCCGATTCTTCGGATAATAACCGAGCGTGTATTGCTGGCGCAGGTGCGAGGCAATGTGTGTGAATGAACGGGTGAGATTTTTTATGCTATCCGAATATTGCATGCTGCCACCGGTTTTCTCCGCTAGCAGGCGCAAATAATTTGTTCCGCGTTTGTAAGCTTCGCTCGCCAATTCGCCGTTCTTCGTCGCGTGGGCCGTCGTGGCCAATCCTCCCACGGCCGCTGTTTGTCGGGAGGGACTATCCGCGAAATCGCCATAGGTGTTGTATTGAACGGGGTAGATTGCCGCATCGGATTTTTCGGCTTCCTGCACGGTGCTGTCCAGGGTGGCGCCAACGCTCGCGGTATCCACACCATCCGTAAAGAGAACCACAGCTTTGCGCCCACTAATGCGATGCAGGTATTGAATGGCAGTGTCGACCGCCATATATAGACTCGTTCCGCCACCATTGCGCGTTCTGCTGATCGCTTCACGCAACACCTTTCTATCATTTGTCGGTTCGGTTAGAACTTGCGTCTTCTTGTCGAAGGCAATCACGAACACTCGATCGTAAGGTTGCAATTGTTCGATGAATGAAACAGCCGCTTGTTGAATCTGGTCAAGTTTGAATCTGGTCGAGTCGCTAACGTCGAGCAAAAGCCCGAGGGTAAAAGGAAGGGTGGACTCTGAACGGCTGGTATCAAACTCGTGCGGAGAGTCGAAATAAACAATTTCCTGTTCGACGCCGTCCTCATAGAGACGGAAACGGTCCCGCGGCAGTTTCGGAATGGCTTTGCTGCCGTGCTGCTTTACACTTACGGTAACAGTTACGAGACTGGTATTAACACGTATTACGTCCTCGTCCTGTATCTCACCGCGGTTGGCTTTGGGAGGTTGCTGTTGTTGAGAAAGACAAATGGATGCACTCAAATGAATCGCGAGCCACAATACCAGAGATGGACGCCGTTGCCAGCTAATATTCTTAGACCCCCAAGCCAAAACTCCACTGCAATCGAGCAGTACCGTTGGCGCAAATCCCACCGCATTTCAGGCGGCCCCAGAGTCAATAACAATCAATCAACGACCGTAAAGTCAATGCTCCTCGAAACTGTCCGCGTGTTTTTCTTGTCGGCTGCCGGATCCGTAGTAATTACGGTCAAAACGTAGTGACCTGGAACAACCTTCGACAACCCAAGCTGCCCGATCTTTACGACTTGTGCCCCGCTCAATGGACCGCTGACGGGTTGTTCCGGCTCCTGAAGCAATATCTTGCCGCCCTGGCTCACGATGGTTTGGGTGCGCACTTGCGGTTGCACGCCATTGATCCTCGGGTTGTAGATTACTTCCGCATACCTGAGATCCTGTTTACGAGAAAGTTGCCGCTGAGCCTGTAGCGGCACTGCGCCCGCGTTTCCGGTTTGATTGGGTGGCACTGAGAAGAGAAATAGGCTACTCACCGCAAGTTGCTTCCTCGCAAGATTGGGAACCTCGAGATATCTCGAGGTCGTACCAATTCGCCCGGTTTCATTCTCGCGAACTACCACGCGGAGCTCGAAATACCCCGGGGGCAATTGGGTGTGCGCAGCGTCGCTCAACCCGGCTGACAAAGTACCCTTGTATTGATCAGGTGTAAGGTTGGGATTGACCGTGTCGCTGAATCCCCCACGCAACTTACCTGTATGATCAAAAACAAATCCGGCTACATCAAACGAATCCTGGTATGTTCCGTCCGCTGACCGTGTGAAATTCAAAGTTCTCGGATCAATAAAGACGCTAATATCAATTTTTGCTTTCCCGTCTGGTAGAAAGACATGCTGAATCGTCGTAGACACGCCGAGTTGCGTTTTCGTCAATGGCGATAACGCTGCCTTCAGAATTTTATCTTCCTTCGTAGCTCCGGCTGCAGAGTCGATTTGATCTTCGCGGGCAATATATCCAGCGCGCGCGTAGACGTGCGCGCCGTCGCGCCGGACCTTAACCGAAATCTTGTGAAATTTTGCGTCAAATTTTTCCGAAGGTGAATAACCAATCACGTAATAGCCCTGACTGCGCGTAAGAATTTTGTCCAGGCCGGCGCGGAAGTTATTAGTGTTAATTGAAGCTATGCCACCGGTAGAGTTAGCTAACCAGCGCAAGCCCTCTGCCCCGGCCAACGTTTCCGGACCAGCCGTTATCGAACCTCCGGGACCTCGGCCAAAAGCGGGATTTTCGCCCCCGCCGCCGACCGACTGACTTCCTACGGTCATTCCCAATGCACTTTTGGCTTCTTCATACTTGAACTTAGCAGCGCCTTCCAACCCGCGTACATCCATTGTGTGCACAACAACTCCCGACCGGCTGGCGTTGTCCACAATGTTCCGAATCAGACTGCTCATGTCAAAGTAAAGGGGGCGAATCTGATCAACAGGTAGAGTCTCTCCAGTGCCGCGGTCAATAACTGTCCCTGCATCGGTGACATCGTAAAAAGGAAGTCCGCCCGAAAACAACACTACGCTCTTGCGACCAGGTATTGATTTCATGCTCGTTATCAGAGAATTGGTAACGGACAAGCCGATCAAATTCCGGAATCCCTTGTTCAGATCGTCGGTTTGGGCCTCAGCATCCAAACCAGTCGTGACGCCAATGTCATTCGTGCCCGGGGTGTCACCGGCCGGCTGGGGCATTGCGTCCACCGAATTGAAGCCCGGCGCGCCCACGACGAACGGGTGCGCTTTCGGCGTCAGATTGTTAATTGCTTGCCGCAAGAGTTGCTTGTCCCCACTAAATTGCTGCAGCAACCCGCTCCCTCCAACTACCCGTACAATGGATACGAGATCGCCATCCAACATTCGATTATTCACAAAGTCCATCAGCAGATCGCGTACTCTCGACATGTCGTCGTTCGCAATGGTCAAGTCATCAACCACGAATGCCATTACGCGCTTCAAATCTGCTGCCGATACTCCCGGTGACGGAAGATCCGGCTGAATACCTCTTGGCAAAGGCGGCGGAGAGCCTTCGAGGCGCGCTCCCGTATCCACGCCAACAAATTCCATGAATTTGATATCCTGCTTCTTGCCATTGTCCAGGAGTTCGAAATCTTCGAGCTTCAGGTCCTTAATCACCTGATCATTTTTGTCCGTCACCACGAGGTCAGTCTGAACCAGATTAGTAGTGATCCGAATCACATCTTCGGGTGCCGGCTCTTGAGGCTTTTGCGGAGTTTGGGCACAAATCGTAGATAGTAACGCGAGAAAAATGAGTAACGCAGATATTTTCTTCATGGGAAACTCCTAGGGTCAAAAATGCTCAGGTGCGAATTCCTGAAGGTCGTCACGAATATTTGAATTATACTCAGTTCTCGCAGCAAGCATAGTATATATAAGCTTCGGGGAAGCTTGATTCGGTTTCCCAAAACGACGATCATCTGCGAAATGCCGGTCTTTGACGCCAATCAACTTCAGCTCGCTCCCCAGGGCGCGGGCGATCTTATCGATCGTGCCGTGCGGCTTTATCGGCGCCATTTCTTTACCCTGATTCGCATAGCCGCGCCACCGGTATTGATTTCCGCCGCCGGCTCCGCCTTTATCACGATCAGTTGGCGCGGACTCAACGCCACGTCGAGTGAAACAGGCGTCGTCCTCTATATCCTCCTGCTACTCGCAGGAATCGTAATCATTCTGTGCGGATCGCTCTTCAGCATAATTGTAATGGGCGGCGCGACTCGCAATCTGGTAGCTCACCTACTATCGAACGAACCAGTCACGGTGCGCGCAACGTATCGCGCGGTGAAATCGCGGTTCGGCGGACTGCTGCTCGGCAGTTTCTTAATGGCCATGTGGCTTGGCTTCGCAGCTTTCATTTCGTTTATCGCCGCCGAAATGCTGATCGGCATCTCGGTGATTGGCGGCACCGCATTGGCTCAGATTCTTCCGCAGTGGTTTTCAATTGTGGTCGGCATTATCGTGGGCCTGGCGGGAATCGTCCTGGGCCTGATCATATTCTTTCTCATGGCCGGACGGATTGCTTACGTGCCGCAGGCGATGCTGGTCGAGGGAAGAACTGTCTTTGATGCCATCGGCCGCAGCTTCTCGCTCGCAAGCGGCAACGCGAGGCGACTGATGGCCATGACCTTGTTCACCACCTTCGCAACCTACTCAGCGCTCGCCTTGTTAATTCTTCCGTTGGGCCTTTACGCGTGGCTCAACGGAGTTGATGTCTCGATCTTCGGAACTGCGCCGGCCTGGTACGCTATCGGCTACCAGGTCATTGCGCAATCAAGCCACATTTTATTGGCCCCCATTTGGATGTTGGGTCTTTCGCTGCTCTACGTCGATGAGCGTGTACGCCATGAAGGATATGACATTGAATTAATGGCCGCTCGTCAACTTCCAGAGATGCCGCAACTCGCAGGAGTGGTCTCTCCTTTTGCACCCGCCCTCGTTACCGGTCGAGCGCCACGAATGCCACCACCGCCATCGATGGAACCGATGTACACGGGCAGCATTCTGGGCTTGCAGGGATCATCCAAATGAATTGTTCAATCCGTCTCCACGGCTCGAGGTTCGGAATCTTCTGCTGCAGCTTTATTGTCTGGATCTTGTTTGCCGGGGTGGCTTACGGATCAACCGCGACGTTGGCCGATTATCACCGGCGGGTCGCGGAAGCTGAAGCCGCGCTCGATCGCCTGAAGAGTTCCTACACGTCCAGCGACATGTGGTCTGAACCGCGGATCGCCGCAACTATCGCCCAAACACGTGACAACCTGCCGGCAGAAGAAAGCATAGTCGCCAACGGCACGACCGTCGAAGTCGACAATGCCTGGTTACATGGCGAGCTGAATGATTACGAGAAAATGAATCACGCCGACCAGCGCAGCGGCGAAACCATCGCGCGCATCATCGATCGATTACGCGCGCTCAACGAGCGATTGAGCGAAATTGAAAATGGCACGCCTGCGAGCCTCGCGAACAAAGACGACAACAAAGCCCGGCTCGCGGAAATCCTGCGGCGGCCTGAATACCAACAGAAAGCAGAAGAAGGCAGCGCGTTTGAGAGATTGTGGTTGCGCTTCGTCCGCTGGCTGGCCAGCCTGTTGCGCAAAATCTTCCCACAGATGAAACCGATCCAACCGGGTTCAGCGCGCGCGATCTCAAGTATCGCGCAGGTTCTGGTGGTGGCGATGGCGCTGGCGGTAATCGCTTACGTCGCCTGGAAATTACTGCCACGCTACTTGAGCAGCCGATCGAAAAAGAAAGCGGTCAAGCGGGAGGCCCGCATCGTCCTCGGCGAGCGGCTCGAGCCGGATCAAACTTCCGCCGATCTGTTCGCCCAAGCCGAATCGCTTGCGCGCAATGGCGATCTGCGTGCGGCCATTCGTAAAGCCTACATCGCTTTACTATGCGAACTTGGCGAGCGGAATTTAATCAGCCTGGCACAGCACCGAACCAATCGTGACTATCTGCAGGCGGTTCGCGAAACCCGAGTTTACCCCTTTATGCGCCCGTTAACCGTTAGTTTCGAGAATCATTGGTATGGCTCTGTTCCAGCCGGCGACAATGAATGGAACGATTTTCGGCAGGGCTATCAAAACGCAATGAGAAGTACGCAGTGAACTAAACGACAAGACAGGAAAGTGCGTGAACAAGCCAGTGATAGTTATTGGGTCGTTCATCCTTTTATTTATCCGTTAGTTCTCGGTCATGCGACGTAACTTATTAATCATCGTCACGCTCGCTTTGGTGGTGCTGATGCTCATCGGGATCAATACTGCGTCGTATGTTCGAGTCGAAAAGACTGGAGATTCGGAGATGTTGCCGGATCGATCGACTTTCAATTCCGGTCCCACGGGGACGCGCGCGCTTTATGATTTTCTGCACGAGTCGGGTTACCAGGTTGCGCGTTGGCGCGAATCACCAATGACTTTACTGAGTGCGACGGGAGCGAAGCTTTCGACGATCGTCATTGTCGGCGGAACTACGATTCCAATCAGCGACGACGAAGTAGAGGCCCTGATGCATTGGGTCCGAGATGGCGGCCGCCTGGTAATCGTCGATCGCAACATGGATCCCGATCTGCTGCCGCCATCAGGACCATGGATCATCAAGTCACGCCTGACCCGGTTTCCTTTCGAAGTCGATCCCGCAAACTTTGAACAAATGACTGCCGGAGTGAAGCCGTTAGCGCCCGCTCAGCCGACACTGTTCGCGCGTGACGTCGCGTCGGTTCTCCCGTCGCAATTCGCCGGAGATTTAACGCTCGAATTGAAAACTGAGGCAAAGGCCAAATCCCGAAATCGTCATCGCTCCGCAAATGACAATCAATCTGATGATGATCAATCTTTCACAGAAGAAGCTGCCTTCGCAGGCTCTCCAGCTCCGGTCGTACACCTGGCGCGAGAGAGCGGCGCATTGCTGATTGATTATGCACACGGGAAAGGCCGAATCGTTTTGCTTTCAGATCCTTTCATTGTGGCGAACAATGGTATCAGCCGGGCTGACAACCTGCAGTTGGCAGTCAATGTCATAGCGGGTTACGGCGGTTTGATAGGCTTCGATGAATTTCATCAAGGCCATGCGACGGCACAGAACGCACTGATCCAGTATTTTTCCGGGACTCCGGTCGTGGCCTTGTTCATCCAGTTATCCTTGATCGTCATAATTATTGTTTGGAGCCGAGGACGAAGATTCGCGCGGCCACTCCCGCTGCCGCACATAGATCGGCGATCGAGCCTGGAATTTGTCGCCTCAATGGCCGAGCTGCAGCAGCGCGCGCATGCTTACGATCTGGCGCTGGAAAATATTTACGCGCGTGTCCGGCGGGTGCTGGTGCGTTATGCCGGCGCGAACAACCATAGCCCGCGGGCTGAAGTAGCGCGCCGGGTTGCCGCCCGGTCAAACCTTAAAGAGCAGGAACTTGAATCGCTGATGCGAAACTGTGAAGATGTCATCAATGGCGCGCCCACGAATGCCCGCCGTTCGCTTGATCTCGCGCGTCGCTTAAGAAACATCGAGGCCGCTTTGGGATTGCGCATGCGCGCGCGTGAAGCCAAACAAGCGGCCGAAAAAGTTTGAAAGACTGAAGACTACTCGCTTGTGAGAAAGGACAGGTGAACGATCGGGGTTGGAAAGATTTTTTCATCCTTCATCCGTCATCCTTCATCCTTTTGATTCATGCCCGAATACGTTTCCTCGACAATCGAACATATTCGCAATGAGCTGCGCAAGGTCATTGTGGGCCAGGACGAACCGATTGAGCAGATTCTGGTCGCGCTGCTCGCTGAAGGGCACGCGTTAATCGAAGGAGTTCCCGGCACGGCGAAAACGCTGACCGTTAAGACCCTTGCGCGCATTCTCGGCGCCGGCTTTGGCCGCATTCAGTTCACGCCCGACTTGATGCCTTCGGACATCACCGGCACAAATGTCTTCAATATCTCTACCTCGAGTTTCAATCTGCGACGCGGTCCGGTTTTTACGGATCTGCTGCTGGCTGATGAAATCAATCGGACACCGCCAAAAACGCAGGCCGCCTTGCTAGAGGCAATGGAAGAGCGGCAGGTTACGATTGACGGCGAAGCCTACCCGCTCTCGCCTTTGTTTACCGTGCTGGCAACTGAAAACCCTATCGAGTACGAGGGAACCTACCCGCTGCCCGAAGCACAACTCGATCGTTTTCTATTGAAAATTCTGCTCGACTATCCTTCAGTTGATCACGAGCAGGAAGTCGTGGCCCGTTGGGACGCCGGCTTCAATGCGCGCCGGCTTGAACAGGTTGATGTTCACCCGCTCGCCGACGCTGATGCGATTCCGCGCTGTCGCGCAGAAATTCGGAACACGCGCATGGAGCCGGGCGTGCAAAGGTATACGGTGGACATCGTCCGTCGCACTCGCGACCATCCTTCGGTGCATTACGGCGCCAGTCCTCGTGCGGCGGTCGCCCTGTTACTGTGCTCAAAAGCGCTGGCCGCGATTCGCGGGCGAGACTTTGCTACGCCGGATGACGTGCGGGACATCGCCAGCCCCGTGGTCCGTCATCGTCTGACACTGCGTGCTGAAGCTGAGCTTGACGGCGCCACTCCGGACTCGGTCATCGCCGACATCCTGCAAACTGCAGAAGTGCCGCGATGATGAGATTCGTCTTTACCAGACTCTTCTACGCGCTGCTGGCCATTGGTTTCATTCCGCTTTCGCTCTCCTGGGGCCGGCCTGAGCTCCGTTGGGTTACGCTCGCGTACGATCTCATTCTAATCGGCATCGCGATCTTCGACGCTCGAGAAAGTAAACTGCCTGAGCGCGTCCGGATCGAGCGCCGCTTTGGCAGCCGTTTCGCGGTCGCCGCGGAGACCGAGGTGCGGATTGAAATCACGAACCATACGCCGCGCGTCATCTCGCTGCAGATCAAAGATGAATTTCCACCGCAAATGAAATTGTCAGGGGCGCGTGAAGCGCGCATCGACGTCGATGCGCAATCAACCGCAGCTCTGGTCTATGGCTTAACTCCGCCGAAGCGCGGCCGCTTTGAGTTTGGCCAGATCGCCGCGCGTTATCTTTCACGCTGGCGGCTTGTCTGGTGTCAAGCCCAGGTTGGTCAGCCTACAGCTGTGAAGGTTTATCCCAACATGCGACGGGCAAGCGAGGTGGAATTGAAGGCGCTCGGTGCTCGTTCCCTGGTGGCCGCGCGCCGCAAGTCGCAATGGCGAGGCGAAGGACGCGATTTCGAGTCACTCCGAGACTATGTGCGTGGCGACGAGATGCGGCATATTTCCTGGACGGCCACGGCCCGGCGCGGCAGGCTGGTCACGCGCCAGTATCAGATGGAACGCGACCAGACCATCGTCATCGCCCTGGATGCCGGCCGCCTGATGACCGCGCGTATCGACAACGAAACAAAGCTGGATCTCGCGGTGCATGCCACCCTGGCGCTGATGTCGGCAGCTACCCGCGCGGGCGATAACACGGGACTGGCGGTATTTGGACGCCGTATCAGAACTTACCTGCCGCCAAAGCGTGGTGTGGAACACATGGACGCGGCACTCGAGGCACTGCACGATGTCGAACCGGAAATGATCGAGCCGAGTTACGCGCGAGTTTTTGAATTTATCTCTGCCAACAGTCGCCGGCGCTCGCTGGTGGTGGTGCTCACGGATCTGGTTGACGAAGAGGGATCGAGCGAACTGCTTTCATCGTTAAAGCTCTTGCGGCCCCGTCACCTGCCGCTGGTAGTCACCATCGCCGATCGAGATCTGAAGGCTGTGGTGCGCGAGCCGCCCCAGGACGAACGCGAATTGTTCACTCAATCTGTCGCCGAAGAAATCATGTATCAGCGCGAAGCGGCTTTGCGCCTGGTCGAGTCTCAGGGCGGGCTGGCATTGGATGTTACGGCGGCGGCGCTGGCGCCAAAGTTGTTGGAAACTTATTTGCGGGTGAAAGAAAGGGGGCTGCTCTAAGACCTTGGGGAAAACGGGAAAGGGAAAAAGGGGAAACAAAATACGTAAGAAACTAAACAAAAAGAGGAGGACTCCCACTATGGAAAACAAAATAAGAAGTTTTGAGGATTTGATTGTTTGGCAGAAAGCAATCGAGTTTGTCAAACAGGCATATCTCGTTACGAATCAGGGTGATCTGAAGCGAGACTTCGGCTTGAGGGATCAGATGCGACGCGCGTCGGTGTCCATTCCGACTAATATCGCAGAAGGATTCGAACGATCGTCAAGAAAAGAGTAGTTGCTGTTTCTGAACATCGCCAAAGGATCGGCAGGTGAGATGAGAAGTTTGATTCGTGTAGCTTTGGAGGTTCGTTACTTCAGTCGAGAGACTCATGATCAGCTTCGGGCCGGCGCGATGACTCTGAGTCGGTACCTATTCAATCAGATTGCCTCGATCAGGAACGCCCCAGCACGACCGAGAAATGAATAGGGTTCCGAGGAGTTAGTAGGTTTCCCATTTACCCGTTCCCCTTTTCCCCTTTCGTTTCTTGTTCGCGTCCCGCGAGCAATAAATACGAATACATCGCGACGCCTGTGATTCCGCCTATCGAGAATTTGATAATCGGACTAATCGGCGCAGGAGAGATGAAGCCTTCGATGATCCCCGCGACGACTAAGAGCGGCACACATCCAACCACCAGATAGATCGCGTTGAGGCCGCGAGACTTTAGAGCATCGCCCCGCGTCAGATCCCCGGGCATCAACAAAGTGCTGCCAATCAGCAGTCCGGCGCCTCCCGAAATGAAAATACAGGACAGCTCAATTACCCCATGTCCAACCATGAATGCGACCAGGTCGTTTCCGAAACCCGCTCGGTAAGTCAGAGCCAGAATTGCGCCCACCATGGCGCCGTTGAAGGCCAGAATATAGAGCGTTCCAACTCCCAGCATGGCCCCATAGGCAAAAGCGTAAAATGTGACCCTGATATTGTTCGTGAATATCTGGCTCGAGCCAATCTGGTTCGCCTCGTTTAGGTCTTGCCACCAGTGCGTCCGCTTATTGATGACCACTTCGCGAAAATACGGGCTAATTCCTGCAAATTCAGAAAATTCCGGATCCAGCCGGGTGCCTAAAAATGAGCCGACGCTGAAAACCAGAACCACCACAAACGAGAGCGCCGTGTAGCGCCAAGTTCGGCGAAACGTTTGCGGAAAGTCGCGCGCGAAAAAATTGCGGATGCGACGGCCGCCCTGCGCATCCGCCCGGTAAATGCGGCCATGAGCGCGAATTACGAGGCTGTTCAGATAGTTGATTAATCGCGGGTCGCGCGATTCAGCCCGGGCGATTGCCAAATCCGAGGCAGTGCGGCGATAGATCCGTCCGAGTTCCCGCACCTCTTCCCGGTGCAACTTGCGCAGCGACATCCGATCGACCAGGTGGAGAAGCTCTTCCAGCCGCTGCCAGGCGGTCTTGCGTTCGTTGATGAAGCGATCGATGGGCATTTTAGATTTTAGATTTTAGATTTGCGATTGCCGATTGCCGATTGCCAATTTCCGATTTGTGATTTTCGAATTAGAATACTCGCGACTAACTTATTCAATGGATCGCGCAGATCAATCGGCAATCGGCAATCAAAAATCGGCAATGCTGGTTGAGTGTGTACCAAACTTTAGCGAGGGCCGCAAGAGCGAAACGATCGAGCGCCTGGCTCAGGTAATTGAATCGGTTGAGGGCGCAGCAGTTCTTAACCGTCACGTCGATCCGGATCACAATCGCTCGGTGATCACGTTTGTCGCGCCGGCGGAAAATATTGTCGAGGCCGCCTTGCGCGTCGTAAGGACCGCCGCGCAGCTGATTGATCTCCGGCAGCACTCCGGACAGCATCCACGGATTGGCGCAACTGATGTCCTGCCGTTTGTGCCGCTGAGCGGTGTCACGATGGCTGAATCCATTATCCTGGCACACGCCGCGGGTGAGCGCATCTGGCGCGAACTTTCCATTCCGGTTTATTTTTACGAGCGCGCCGCGCTGCGACCGGATCGAGTCAGGCTCGAGCATGTTCGCGGCAAGGGTTTCGAAGCTCTGCGAGACGAGATCGAACACGATCTCGCACGTTCGCCGGACATCGGCGCCAGGCGGATTCACGAAAGCGCGGGCGCTATCGCCATTAGCGCTCGGCCGTTTCTGATTGCCTTCAACGTCAACCTGAAGACAAACGATCTTTCGATTGCCCGCGCGATCGCCCGGGCCGTGCGCGAGCGAGACGGCGGTTTACCATTTGTGAAAGCGCTCGCTTTCGAATTAAGTTCTCGCGGTCTGGTGCAGGTGTCGATGAATTTGATTGACTATCAGAAGACGAGCATCGGCACAGCATACGAGACCGTCCGCAAACAAGCCGAAGCCCGCGGGGTTAGAATCGCTGGTGCGGAAATTGTCGGACTGGTTCCCCGGGCTTCTCTCGATCGAAACGCACCATATTTCTCCCATCTTGAGAATTTTCGAGACAACCTGGTCATCGAAAATCTTCTTCAATCCCTCTGAAAACGAGCGAAATCGGTTCTTCCGACATCGCGTGCACTCGCCCGACCATCAGCTCTGCGCGGCAAACTCTGTCACGAAATTATCACTAGACACCTTTGAGCGCTTTGTTTATTATGTCCCTCCCGCTCCCGATGCGGGCCCCCGCTCACGACCGGCCGGCGCGGCCGGTTTTCCAGTTCGCAAACGGACGCGTGTTGTGGTTGCCGACAGCCTCGATCTGCGGTAGCGACGATACTCACCGATTTTTTTAGACGGAGGTTTTTTTAAGATGCTTAGAATGGGAAGAAACCCGCAAGACGAAAAGATAGAAACCGGTTCACCAGAGCCGGCTTACCAGCCTCGTACGCAGTCCCCCTACCAAAGCGGTGAGACACAAACGCGGCAACCAGGCGATTACAACTCAAGCACCAAGGCCCTGACGGAAAGCGAAACGCTGGCGCGTGAAATCAAAGACGGCACGCTCAGCGGCTTTGTCGGCAGCGGCACCTCGGTAACCGGCGAAGCGACATTCAAAGCGATGCTGCGCATTGACGGTCATCTTTCAGGGCGCATCACTTCCAACACCGGCATGCTGGTGGTTGGCGCTGGTGGCCAGGTCGACGCCAACATCGAAGTTGCCGTGGCCAATATTCAGGGCGTCGTAAATGGCGACATCATTGGGGGCCAGCGAGTTGAACTCGGTCGCGCGGCGAAAGTGAATGGCAACATTCAAACTCCTTCGCTCGTAATCGAGCAGGGCGCCGTCTTCGAAGGCAGCTGCAAAATGATCCAGCAGAAGGCGGCGGCCGAAAAAGCGCCCAAGCTCAAAGAAGATCTTTTGGATACGACGGCGGCCCAACCGGTGAAGGTTGATACCGTAAAGAAGATCGAAGAAGTTAAGAAACCGGCGATCGCGATCGCCAGTTAAGAGCGGCGGAGCGCGATCGCTTCGAGCGCACGCATCCTGCGTACGGACCGCAGGCTTCCTGCCTGCATCAGCGCCGGAGCGCGAATACCTTTTAAGGGCGGACTTGTTCCGCCCTTTTTATTTTGGAGCGCACGCATCTTTGCGTGCGGATCACATCCTTCTTCCCCTCCCCTTTGGTGAGGGGATTGAGGGGAAGGGTTTTTGGCACGCGCTAATCCCTCTCCAACCCTCTCCCAAAAGGAGAGGGCGAACAAAACCACTAAGCCTGCGCGGTGCCCTCCCTGACAGTCGGGTTTCAGACACGCTCTGTTGTACAATTCCTTTCCCCGAAAACCCTAATGAAAAAATCCGGTCAGACATTTTGGGCGATAGCCTTCCTGGCCATCTCTCTTTCGACAGCCGCCGCTCAAAGACCTCGCGCACGTGCGATAACCGCGACAGTTCCCGTAAGCACGCTGCTGCAAATCATTCGCGCCGAAGATGAAAGGCACTGGGACAATAATCTGCGCATCTTATTGGCTGATCATTACCCGAAAGTCCGCAAGCGCGCCGCTTTGGCCGCCGGACGCATTGGCGATGAACGGGCGGTGCCGGCACTCGCGGATTTGCTGAAGCAAGACACCGACAACGACGTACGCCAAATGGGAGCGTTTGCAATTGGCGAGATCGAATCGCCGGCCGGCGCGGATGCGCTAATGGCGGTTTTGAATAATACGGGCGAGCCGAGCGACGTCCGCGCGCGCGCCGTCGAAGCTCTGGGGAAAATTGTTGCTGCGCTTCCTGAATCCGACAAGGAGCGAAAGCTGTCTTACGGCGAAGCGATCCTGAATTCGCTGAAGTTTGAAGCCGGACGGCGTTCGATGCCGAATCGGCTTACCATCCTGCTGGGCCTTACGGCGACGCTACGCGCACGGCCTGACGGCGCGGGTCCGGTCGTCATTCCCTTTCTCGATTATTCCGATCCGCGCATCGTCGCCGACGCTTTAAATACGATGGCGCGTCTCCGTTTGAAAGAGGGAAATGAACAAGTCCGGCGGTTGCTGAATCACGGCGATCCCATCGTGCGCGCAAACGCGGCGCGCGTCATCGGGGCCGCCGAACACAAGGAAGCGTTTGATGATCTGCTGGCGCATGCTTTGAATGATCCTGACCTGCGCGTGCGTGTCAGCGCGATCCGGGCGTTGGGAAATTTGAAGAATGAAAGAGCGGCGAGGCCAGTTGTGGCACGCGCTGAAACCCTGTTAGCGGGTTACAAGACGAACGCTCCTAATCTCGGTGCTAAAAACGAAATTCTAGAAATCGTCACGACCCTCGGACGCCTGCTTCAGAGTTCAAATAATTCCGAGGTTATTAACCTGCTCAAGCGTTTCAGGATTTTCGATCAACTCCAATCGCCAGAGACGGAAATAGCCTTTGCACGGATTTCGCCTGAGACATATTTGGCGACCGAGCCTTTCGTGGGCACTAGTGAGAAAATCGCAAAGAGTTTTCCGAACTTAGAAAAAACGTGGCGGGCATCTAACAGTCTTGCGCAGGGGCTAGCTGAGTTCGCAAGCCTGCCATCAGATAAGACACACGTCCGCAGCATGGCGCTAATGAATTTTGCACTTATGATCGAGGCTCCGGGATCGCACGACCCAACAATTGTTACAACGATTCCAACATATCTCAGAGCTTACGCGGGGTTTAAGAATGAGATTGATAGACCAGAATTGCGGTCGCCGAATAACCCGAAAGAAGACGTCCTCTCGCGAACATTGCGCGCGTATGTGACCTACCGAAAAAAGAACGCAGTCGCCACGAGCGCCTACGTCAGTTGGAAAGATTACCGTGCGTTCGGCTACAACGACGTGTTTGTTCGCGCAACGGCTGCCGAACTGCTCGGTGAGCAACCGCCATCCAAAGAGAATACAGAGGCTTTGAATACTGCCCTAAGTCAGGCCCTCAAATTTGATAACCACGATAATGACGCCGCACTGGCCATTCTGGAAGCCCTGGCCAAACAGAAAACCAATGAAGCAAATGACGCCATCAAGACAGCCCTGAATTCTTCCGATCACTTGATTAGACGCAAGGCGGTCGCCCTTTTGAAAGCCAATGGCGCTGGCGACTTCTCGGATCGTATCGGCACCGTAAAGACACGAAATACAGAAGTTGACTATCGCCGCGCTGTTTCGCGCATCGGCAAACATGTCACGGCGACAGTGATGACAAGCAAGGGATCCTTCACGATCGAGTTTCTACCCGAAGACGCGCCACTGACGGTTGATAACTTCGTTCAACTGGCGCGCAAAGGGTTCTTCAACGGCCAGACGATTCCGCGCGTGGTGCCGGACTTTGTGGTTCAGGCGGGTGATCCTCGTGGCGATACCAACGGCGGGCCGGGTTATCAAATTCGCTGCGAGATTAACGAAGTGCCGTACGACCGCGCGGCCGTGGGCATGGCCTTGTCGGGCAAAGACACTGGCGGCTCGCAATGGTTCGTAACGCATTCGCCACAGCCGCACCTGGATGGCGGCTATACTGTGTTCGGTCACGTCACCAAAGGGATGGATGTTGTCGATAACATCTCGCGCGGGGATACTATTCGCAGGGTGGTTGTAAATGAAAGATAGATTGAGCCACAGATACTTTTTCGCGACGCTTACCTTGATACTGCTGGCGTTGTCGATGAGCGCCCGCACGCGCCAAACTCAGTCGCCCCAGCCGCGGAATCATTATCAAATCAAACTCAACCTGGATTTTGAAAATCGCACCTACACGGGGACCGAAGTTGTGCGCTTTATCAATCTCGGCGAAAGGCCGATAGCCAGTCTGTTCTTTCATCTTTACCCGAACATTCGCGTGCCTGGATACACACCGCCCGCGACTGATGCCAGAGGGCAACCGACGTCTGACGAACCTCGTCTGCAAATCGTAGAGACACGCGCAGCCACGGGCGGAACTCCTTTGCTTTTCGATCTTGACGATCAAGAGACGACCTTGCGCATCGATTTACGCGAGGCGCTCGCGCCGAGAGCCACCGTCGAAATTCAAATCAAATTCAAAGGCAGCGTGCCGGAGATCGATTCCGAAGAGACCGGCCTGGTGACACACGTGGTTCAGCAGGTCAGCGCCGCAATTCGCAACACGCGCGAGTTACGCCGCGCGCGCGACACGAATTTTGTTTGTCGCGGCGTGATGATGCTCGGAACTTCCTATCCGATCCTGGCCGCGCGCGACGGCGATGATTGGTTTCGCAAAGTGACCCTGAACATCGGTGACACCGTGATGACCGAAGTCGCCGATTATGACGTGACGGTTGAGGCGCCCGGCTTGATCCGCATGTTTGGCCCGGTGGCGACGCAATCCTTAACGCAGAAAAACAACGCCAACTCAACTAATTTCATTGCCGAGAATTTACGCCATTTTGCGATTGTGGCTGGGCGAGATCTTAATTCGGCCGAACGCGTCGTCGGCAATGTCACGGTCCGCTCAATCTTCAGGTCCGAGCACGAGCTCGTGGCGCGGCGGGTATTGAACATCGCCGCAGATGCGGTGCGCGTCTTCAGCAGACACTTCGGAACGCTGCCCATCACCACCGTAAGCATCGTTGACGCGCCGCTCGTGGCCACGCTTAGCAGCGCCGAATTCTCTGGCCTGAGCGCAATTGCCAGCGCTTTCTATCTCGACTTTGAATCGCCGACGATGCGCAACATGCCGGAAGTCATTCGCGAACAGCGCGCCTCAGTCGAGGACAGTCTCGAATGGACCGTGGCGCACGTGGTCGCGCACGCCTGGTGGGGCGCCGCCGTGGGAAACGATCCGGCCCGCGAGCCAATTCTGGACGAGGCGTTGTCGAACTGGTCCGCCCTGCTCTATTACCGCGAGATCCACGGCGAAGAAAAAGCGGCGATGGCCCTCGACGAACAGCTTAAAGGCGTCTACCGGCTCTACCGAACCTTTGGCGGGGACGACATGGAAGCGAATCATGCAGCCCGCGACTATCGAAATTCTTTTCAATACTCGGCCATCGTTACCAGCAAAGGCGCGCTGATGTTCGAGGCTTTGCGAAAATTGATGGGCGATGAAAAATATTTCGCGGCGATTCGGAATTATTACGATGCCAACCTGCTCGAGGTCGCCGGCATGGATGATCTGCGCGGAGCTTTTATCGCCGCGGCGTCGCTCGAACAAAGGCGTACCGTTAGTCGTACTTTCGATCGATGGCTTTCGAGCAAACGCGGCGACGAAGACATCGGCCCTCCGGATCCGAAATTGGCGGCGGATCTTGGTGATTTGGGATTGCCGTTGAAAACGGCGAACACCCGGAATGACAAGAACGTGCTGACGGCGTTTGGCAAAGTAGGAAAATTCTTCTGGCAGCAGATGATCAGGATCAGATAACGCATTGCCGCTTGCCGATTGCCCTTTGCCCCTTTAAGCGGTGCGACGATGGTTTGTAGTCTTTTAGGATCAGCTTCGCTTGCGGGATTCCCGCGACAACATGCAATGTAAAATGGAAATGAAGGCAGCAATTATTCCCAAATCGGCAATTGGCAATCGGCAATCGGAAATGATTTTGCCTCGGCCTTCGTCGATCCAGATTGAACGGGAACTGGAGGTTCTCAGCCAGTTGATGGACAACCAGTTCCGCGTGCCCGTACTCGGTTGGCGTTTTGGATTTAATGCGATCATCGATCTCATTCCCGAATTCGGCGACATCGCCACGACCATCGTCGCCCTTTATGTCCTGGTTTCCGCGGTGCGGTACCGCGTGCCAAAGATCACTCTGTTGCGCATGGGCGTAAATATCGCGATCTATTTTCTGGTTGGCCTGGTTCCCATTGCCGGCGATCTATTTGACGCGTGGTGGAAGCCCAATATCCGCAATATAAATCTGTTGCGCAAACGCGCGACCGTATCGGCTGAAGAAGCGCGGCGCGGCCGCAGCAGCGACTGGTGGTTCGTGGGCGCGATCGTATTTGTGCTGCTGGCCATGCTGTTTGGATCGCTGGCGCTCGCCGTTTTCTTTTTCTGGTATGTTGCGACGCACCTGCAACTGGCGATGTGATTGACATTTCTTTTGCGAGCCGCAGGCAATCCATAAAACGGGCGGTGGTAGCCCGCCTCTAAACTTGTAATCGACTTTCATGGAAACCGTAATCGCCGTCGAAGATCTCAAGAAGACCTATCAACCGAAAGCTCGAAAAGGGCAGGAGGTCAAGGCCCTGGACGGCATTTCTTTTGAAGTGCCGCGCGGCGAGTTTTTTGGCTTGCTCGGTCCCAATGGCGCGGGAAAGACTACGACAATCGGCATCCTGACTACCCGCGTCCGCCCGTCCGGCGGGGTCGCGAAAATCGAAGGCATCGACGTCGCTGGTAATCCGGTTGCCGTGAAACGGCGCATTGGCGTTGTGCCGCAGGTAAACAATCTCGATCGTAGTCTGACCGCCGTCGAGAATCTGACCTTTCACGCCGAGTACTTCGGCACCGGTAAGCAGGAGCGCGAAGAAAGGGCGCGGCAGTTACTGAAAAGATTTGAACTGACGGATCGGGCAAATGAAAAGATTCTCGGCTACTCGGGCGGCATGGTCCAGCGGCTGAAGATCGCGCGCGCCTTAATGCACGATCCGGCGATACTTTTCCTTGATGAGCCTACTACGGGGCTCGACCCGCAGTCGCGCCGCGCCATGTGGGACCTTTTAATTGAACTGAATACCAAGGGTCAGACAATCCTTTTGACTACGCATTACATGGAAGAGGCTGATCAACTTTGCCGGCGCATCGCCATAATTGATCACGGAAAATTGCTGGCTCTTGATTCACCGGCGCAACTGAAGCGGAGCGTTCCCGGTGGTTACCTGGTCGAATTGCAGTTGCGCAGCAGCGATGGCGCGGCCGACTCATTCGCCGCCGCGCTGCCGGCAATACCCGGCGTGGTTGAAGTCAAAGCCGATCACGATCGCGTGCGCATTTACGCTGATAGAGCCGAAGGGTTGCTGGCTAATGCGATGCGTCTGGCGGGAGAACGAGATGTAATGGTGACCGATGCCCACGTCGCTGAGCCGAGCCTGGAGAATTTGTTTTTGCATCTTACCGGTCGCAGCCTGAGGGAGTGAGCTTCTCTGCACTCCTCTCCCTCTGTACAGACCGGGGACAAAGGTGTCCGAAGACATGGGTAACACTTTTCCAGTCACCCTTAGAGTGCGCCGTTAATGTTGTCGCGAGGTGAGCTGATATGACTACGCTAATCGCACTCTTGCACCGGGACCTGCGCGTCGCGCGGCGCGAGCTGCAATATTTCCTGTTGCGCGTTGGATTGCAACCGCTGCTATTTACTTTCATTTTCGGTTTTGTCATGCCGCGCCTGGGAATTATTCAACGCGGTTACACGAACATGTTGTTGCCGGGAATTCTCGGGTTAAGCATGACACTCTCGAGCATGCAAGCCGTAGCACTGCCTCTGGTAATTGATTTTGGCTGGACCAAGGAAATCGAAGACCGGCTGCTGGCGCCGATCAGTATTGCCGGAGTGGCGATCGAAAAAATCGCCGTGGGAATTTTGCAGGGAATGGTCGCCGGATTTGTCGTGTTGCCGCTTGCCTGGTTATTAATGGGCGTGCATTTGAGCCTGGGAGCCTTCGATGTATTGCAACTGTTTCTCGTCGCCTTCTTGAGCAGCTGGCTCTTTGCCGCGTTTGGCCTGGTCATCGGCACGAGCATCGAAACGCAGCAGATCGGATTGGTCTTCAATATTCTGCTCGCCCCGATGATCTTTTTCGGCTGTGCGTATTATCCGTGGGCGACGCTCCACGTCGTCCCGTGGTTTCAGATGGCGGTACTGATCAATCCGCTCGTTTATGCCAGCGAAGGTTTCCGCCTGGCCCTGACTCCGCAGATGCCACACATGCCGCCCTGGTTGGTTTACACGGGGTTGCTCGGCTTTTCGTTGCTTTTTACCTGGGCCGGTCTGAGAAAGTTTGAAACCCGCGCGGTCGATTGATGGCAGCGATTCAGCACAATTTCTTCGTCTTTTAATGAATTTCTTTCCAGATCGTTGCCTTGCGGAAGCTAACAGCCATTTGCTATAGTCGCGGACAGCAACAATCCGGGACAATTGAAGTAACCGGCGATCCTCGTAGGGGATTAGCCTCAAAAAGAAAGGTTGTTTCTATGGGACACGATCATGACCGTGATTACGGTGACAATATTTCGGCGCGCTTAACGTATTTTCTGGTTGGCGCAGGGATCGGAGCCGTGCTGGCGCTTCTGTTTGCGCCGAAGTCGGGCGAAGAATTGCGCAACGATATTGCTGATGCGACGCGCAAAGGAATCGATCGATCGCGCGAAGCTGCGCAGCAGTTAGGCGTCAAAGCTAATGAGTACTATGACGCGGGCCGCGCCAAGGCCGGCGAGTTATACAACACCGCTCGCGACACTGCCGGAGAATATTACGAGGCCACGCGCGAGCGCGCCGCCGAACTTTACGACACGGCGACGACTAAAGCCGGTGAGGTCGCTTCGGTAGCTCGAGACACCGCGGCGCGCCAGGCTGGATCGGTGCAGGCGGCGTTCGAAGCAGGTAAGAAGGCCTACGTGGAAGAGAAGCGCAAGACTGAACTTTCAGGCCGCACTGAAGCAGCGCCGACTTACAAGCCGGAAAAAACGATGTAAGAAAAGATGTACTTAGTACTTTGAGCTTAGTTCTTTGTTCGCTCAACCCAGGGGTCAGTTTGAATTAACCGAGTTCGGCGAACGGAAACCGAGCACAAAGAACGAGGTACAGAGCACGTTCTTCTAAAGATGAATACGCACGATCCCCTCTTCTGGCTGGTAATCATCACGGCGATTATCGCGCTCTCGTTTATTCTAATCGCGGGAGCGATGATTGCCATGGCGGTCTATGCAAATCGCGCGATGAAGACGGTGAACCGGTTGGAAGAGAAACTTGATCCGATCATTACGCGCGCGACGGCCTTAAGCGAACAGGGTCAGGCCATCGCTGTCCAGGGGCGTCAAATTGCCGAGCAGTTCAATGTCATGACCGGTCATTTATCGACAGCGACGGGACATTTGGCGGAATCGGCGGCCTTGATCAAAGAAGAAGTGCGGGGATTGACCATGCTCGCGGATGAGACTGCCAACATGGCGCGGGAAAAAGTTCAAATAGTCAGTCGGGCCATCGACACGACCCATGAACGGGTCGCGACGACGACTGAATTCATCCAAACAAAAGTGATTGAGCCGGCGCGCGAACTGGCGGCGGTTCTCGCTGGTGTGCGACGCGGACTTGAAGTGCTGGTTGCGCCCGCGCCGACGCCGATTAATACGAGCTATGCAGACGAGGAGATGTTTATCGGCTGACGCGCTGAAACATCCAAGGCTTGAAAGCCCCCGAACCATCGTCTCAAAAAGAGAAAATGGTTCGGGCTTTTGATTGTTCGGAGTCCCGCCTTTAGGCGGTCGTCGCAGCTATCGAACGCCCGCCTAAAGGCGGTACTCCGAACACAAGCACCTTTTTATGGCGCACTCCAAATAGACTTCGCTTTTGGCGCACGACCATCCGTCCTGTTACTATTTCGCTTTTGAGTATCGAAGAGCTATGCCAACTGAAGCACCGCCACTCGAACTGAAATCAACGATCAATCTGCCGAAAACAAAATTTGCGCAGAAGGCGAACCTGCCGCAGACCGAGCCCGCGCGCCTGAAAAAATGGGCCGACATGAATCTGTACGAACAGATTCGGCAAGCCCGCGCCGGCGCTGAAAAATTCATCCTGCACGACGGGCCACCTTACGCTAACGCAGATATCCATCTGGGCACGGCACTCAATAAGATTCTGAAAGACTTGATTATCAAGTCGCGCACAATGCTCGGTTATGACGCGCCGTACGTTCCGGGTTACGACTGTCATGGCCTGCCAATCGAGTTGCACGTCGAGCGCAAACTTGGCGAGAAGAAGGCTAACATGCCACCGTTGAGTATTCGTCGCGCGTGCCGGGAATTCGCGGCGAACGCTTTGAAGCGACAGACGCGAGATTTTCAGAGACTGGGAATCTTAGGGGAATGGGACAGTCCCTACATCACGATGTCGGATCATTACGAAGCAGAAACGGCCCGGCTGTTTGCGCGTTTTGTCGAACGCGGCTTCGTTTACAAAGGCGCGCGCCCGGTTTACTGGTGCATTCATGATCAGACGGCGCTGGCCGAAGCCGAAGTCGAATACCACCAGCACACCAGTCCGTCGGTTTATGTGAAGTTTCCCCTTGCGAGTGATCCGGCAAAGATTGATCCGGCTCTGGCAGGACGAAAAGTTTTTGTTTTGATCTGGACGACCACGCCCTGGACGCTGCCCGCAAACCTCGGCATCGCCGTGCATCCGGATTTTGAATACGTGGCCTTTGAGAGCGGCGCGGACGTTTATATTGTCGCTGGCGAACTTCTGGAAACCGTTGCGTCGAAGTGCCAGCTGGAGTCACCAAAGGTCCTGGCACGCTTTCGCGGCGAGAAACTGGATCGACTTGAATGCCGGCACGCCTGGCTTGATCGGCCGTCGCTGCTGATGGTCGGCGAGCACGTGACCCTCGGTGGCGAGGCTGACGCGGAAACTGAACTCGATGTCAGCGAAGCGCGCGGGAAATCTGCGACGACCAAAGCCGGCACGGGTTGTGTGCACACTGCGCCCGGGCATGGTCACGACGATTTTGTCATCGGCAAGAGGTATGGGCTGGAGATCTATTGCCCCGTCGATCATGCAGGCAAGTTCACTCCTGAAGTCGAACACTTCGCCGGACTAAACGTCTTTGAAGCTAATCCGAAGATCGTTGACTTCATGAAAGAGCGCGGAGTGCTGGTGTTCAGCGAGAACTATGATCATCGTTACCCGCATTGCTGGCGCTGCAAGAATCCGGTCATCTTTCGCGCGACCCCGCAATGGTTCATTTCAATGGATGGCGCGAGTGCTGGCGAACCGGTTGAAAAAGACGAAGACGATCGCGATCGATCCAACTTTACCAGTAACTTCATTGACGGGGAGCTGCTGGATGATTCTTCGTTACGAGTGATGGCCCTGCGCGAAGTCGACGAACGGGTGAAATGGATTCCCGCCTGGGGCCGCGACCGCATGCGCAACATGCTCAGGGGCAGACCTGACTGGTGCGTTTCACGCCAGCGTGTTTGGGGCGTTCCGATTCCCGCCTTTTACTGTGACCAGTGTCAGGAAGCTATTGCAGATCCGGGAATCATCAGACACGTCGCCGACATCTTTGAAAAGGAATCGGCCGATGCCTGGTACAAACGTGAAGCCCGCGAGCTACTACCGGAACATTTCAAATGCCGGAGCTGCGGCGGCAATGACTTTCGGAAAGAAACAGACATTCTCGACGTGTGGTTTGATAGCGGTTCGTCTTCGATTGCGGTGCTTGAGAATCGGGAAAATCTGCGTTGGCCGGCAGACGTTTACATCGAAGGTGGCGATCAATTTCGGGGCTGGTTCAATTCGTCTTTGATGGTTGGCCTCGCGGTCCATGATCGAGCACCGTACGATGCGGTAATTTGCCACGGCTGGACGCTCGATGCGCAGGGCAAGGCAATGCACAAGTCTTTGGGGAACGCAGTTTCACCCGACGAAGTGATTCCGAAACTCGGAGCGGAGATATTGCGCCTCTGGTGCGTCTCGTCCGATTACATGGACGACATGCGTTGCTCGGATGAAATTCTTCAGCGAGTGACTGACGGCTATCGCAAGCTGCGCAACACCGCGCGTTTTGCGCTCGGAAATCTTGATGGTTTCAATGTCCCGCGCGATCGCGTGCCTGAAGAAGAGATGCTCGAGGTTGATCGCTGGGCGCTTGCCGAGCTTGATTCAGTTGTCGAGAGGGTGCGCGCGGCATATGAAGCTTACGAATTTCACACCGTCTATCAGCGGCTTTATGAATTCTGCACCGTGACTCTTTCCGCGCGTTACTTCGACATTCTCAAGGACCGGCTTTACACCTTTGCCCCGCGCAATCCGGCGCGGCGCTCTGCGCAGACCGTTCTTTACAGGATTGCCGGCGCGCTCGCCCGCATGCTGGCGCCGATTCTGGTATTTACCGCGGATGAGATTTGGGAGAGCCTGCCGCAGGATGATAGCGCGGCGACTTCCGTTCACGTGACGTTGTTGCCAACGATGCAAATGAACGGGAATGACGACTTGCTTACGTCGTGGGCGCATCTCTTCGGCTATCGCGATGATGTGCTGGCAAAACTTGAAGAGGCGCGGATAGCAAAAGTAATTGGCAGTTCGCTGGAAGCTCGCGTGGAAATCTCGGCCGGCAGCCACGCGTATGAGATCCTCAGTCATCACCGGAATGATTTGCGGTACATCTTCATCGTTTCGCAGGTAGATTTGCTGGAGCCGAATGCCGAGCTGGACGCCAGCGGGCTGGACGTAACGATTACGCGAGCCAGTGGCGAAAAGTGCGAGCGTTGCTGGAACTATTCAACGCGAGTGGGCGAGTCGTCACGCTATCCGACGGTTTGCGAGCGTTGCGTGGCGGCCCTGGCTGAAATTGAGCGGGCTGAGTTTCTATAAACGTCACGCCGCCTCGCGGGTTAGACCATAATTAGATCTGGAGTGAACGACACCACAGTGAGATTTCCAACCAGAACCCGCCTCACCTGGCGCATCGGTTACCTGATCGCCTCGCTGGGAATCTATTTGATGGACCAGGCGAGCAAAGCCTGGGCTGTGCGCAGCCTGCGATTCACAGATCGAACCATCATTCACGGGGCGCTCGATCTGGTTTATGCGGAAAACCGCGGCATTGCATTCGGACAGCTGCAGGAGGGCGGCGCGTTCGGACGCTGGTTCTTTGTCGGGCTGGCTTGCGCCGCGGCAATTGCGGTGCTTTTTTATTTCTTTCGCACGGCGCGGAATGATGATCGAATCTTAGGCGCGTGCGCGTTGTTACTGGCGGGGATATTAGGAAACTTAACCGACCGGGTGCGGCTTGGTTTCGTGATCGACTTCATTTTACTGCATGCCGGGCAATATCACTGGCCGACATTCAATGTGGCCGACGCGAGCATTTCCATGGGGGCTGTGCTACTGGCTTACGATCTGATATTTGCGGGCAGGCCGGCAAACGAGAGTGCTGATTCACGACCACTGACCACTGACCACTGACCACTCATGTATCCAATTCTGTTTCGTATCTGGAATTTTCCTGTCAATACCTACGGCGTATTTTTGGCGCTCGCTTTTCTTGGCGCGATCTTTGTCACCGTGAAGCTGGCCGAACGCGATGGCTTGCCGAAAGAACGCATTTACGATCTCTGCCTGTGGCTTTTGTTGTCATCTCTCGTCGGCTCAAAAGTTTTGATGTTTTTCACTGAACCCGAGTATCGGGAGCATCCGCTGCAATTGTTCTCACTTGATTTTCTGCGTTCAGGCGGCGTTTTTTATGGCGGACTGCTCGGGGCAATGATCACCGGTTACTTCTTAATGCGCCGTTGGAAGTTGCCCTGGTGGAAGACGGCCGATGCCTGCGCGCCCGGGATCGCGCTGGGCAACGTGCTCGGCCGGCAAGGCTGTTTCTCGGCCGGTTGTTGTTGGGGTAAGCCGACTAATCTTCCGTGGGGTGTGCGGTTCACGGAGTTAGGTCACGAAGTCACCGGCGTTCCAACGGGGGTGAAATTGCATCCCACGCAACTCTATGAATCCTTTGCCATGCTAATCGCGTTTGTCTTTTTGCTCTGGCTTCACAAGCGAAAAAAGTTCAGCGGTCAGGTAATTCTGGCTTACGCAGTGATCTATGCGACCGTGCGTTTTCTGATTGAGTTCGCACGTGATGATCCGCGCGGAGACATTCTTGGCCTGACTACGCTAACGGGTCTGTCCACCTCGCAGATGATTGGTCTTGTCGTTGGCGTTGGCGCTTTAGTTCTGCTGGTGACTCGATGGCGGCGCGCAAACGCTGCGCACAGGGTGCGAGGAGTCACAGCCTCGAATCCACCATGAAACTTCGGGTCCTATATCACGGCCATTGCTTTGACGGCGTCGCTTCGGCGGCCACGTTCACGCGCTTTTATCATGAACGAATCAACGGCAGTGCTGAGGTGAATTACGCCGGGCTCCTGCACCGGCCGGGAAATCTCTTTGACGAAGGAATGTTTGATGGTGACGAAAATGCGATCGTCGATTTCAAGTATTCTTCATCTCCGAAACTGACGTGGTGGTTCGATCACCATCAGTCGGCTTTTCTTACGCCTGAAGACGAGGCCCATTTTCGCGCTGAGAACTCGGATCGAAAATTTCTCGATCCGAATCGCAAGTCGTGCACGGAATTCATCGCCGATATCGCATACACGCGCTTTGGTTTTGATGCGGAGCCTATACGTGACCTGGTCAATTGGGCCCATGTGATCGATGGAGCACTCTACGAATCGCCGGCCCAGTGCGTCGAGCTGAAAGAACCTCCATTGCAGTTGATGCAGGTCATCGAAAGCGATCCTGATGAAACCTTTATCGAACAGGTGATCCGGGATTTGACTCGACGGTCTCTCCACGAGGTGGCCACCAGTGGCGAAGTCCAGGCGCGCTTTCAGCCAATACTTAAGCAACATCAGGAAACGCTGGAAGCGGTTCGGCGTAAAGCGATTTGCCAGGACGGTGTGGTGCAATTCGATTTGATTGACGAAGGGTACGAAGGATTTAACAAATTCATTCCCTATTATTTGTTCCCGGAAGCCAGTTACACCGTCGCCCTCACGCGCGGGCCGAAGCGGACCAAGATCTCAGTAGGCTCAAACCCCTGGGCGCCTCGCCCGCGCCGGCACAACATCGCCTCGATTTGCGAACGCTACGGCGGCGGCGGTCACGCAGTCGTCGGCGCTATTTCCTTCGGTCCGGATGAAGTCGAGAAAGGCCGCGCTGTGTTACGCGAGATTGTCGCAGAGCTACGAAGCGGCTGATAATAAACGGTCCAATCGGCACGGTGCCGGTGAACCAAAAGATGTCGACTACAACTACCAACATCGAGTCCCTTCAGCACGAAGCACGGGTCTTTCAACCGCCAAAGACTTTTTCAGCAGCCGCGCACATCAAGTCAATGGCGGAACTCGAAAGCTTGCGAGCTGAGGCGACCGCTGACCCGGAAGCATTCTGGGCGCGCTTCGCGGAAAGTGAACTTTGTTGGTTCCAGAAATGGAATTCGGTTCTGCAGTGGGAAACGCCCCATGCGCAATGGTTCGCCGGGGGCAAGATCAATATCTCGTACAATTGTCTCGACCGGCATCTCGCGACCTGGCGGCGCAACAAGGCGGCCCTGATTTGGGAGGGCGAGCCTGGCGATCAGCGAACTCTCACTTACCAGCAACTGCATTCGGAAGTGTCGCGCTTTGCAAACGTCTTAAAAAGAACCGGCGTTGAGAAAGGGGACCGGGTAGCGCTGTACATGCCGCTGATTCCAGAGCTGGCGATCTCAATGCTGGCCTGCGCCCGCATAGGCGCAACGCACTCCGTTATCTTTGGAGGTTTCTCCAGCGTGGCGTTAATTGATCGCATCAATGATGCGCAGTGCAAAGTCGTCGTGACGGCCGACGGCGGCTGGCGGCGCGGCAACGAAGTAAAACTGAAGGCGGCGGTTGACGAAGCGCTAAAAGAAACGCCTTCGGTGCAATCATGCATTGTTGTGCGTCGCACGGGCAGCAAGATTCAAATGGAATCGGGGCGCGATCATTGGTGGGACGAACTGATGGAAGCGGTTGATGCCAACTGCCCGTCGGCAGAACTCGACAGCGAACATCCACTCTTTATCCTTTACACGTCTGGAACCACCGGAAAGCCGAAAGGCATCCTGCACACGACCGCCGGCTATCTTTTGCAAGCACACTTAACTACCAAATGGATCTTCGACATAAAGGACGAGGATATCTACTGGTGCACTGCGGATATTGGCTGGGTGACGGGACACAGCTATGTAGTTTACGGACCGCTTTCGAACGGCGCTACGGCGTTAATGTACGAAGGCGCGCCCAATTGGCCTGAGGCGGATCGCTTCTGGGACATCATTGAGCGGCACAAGGTGAATATCCTCTACACCGCGCCGACGGCAATCAGGGCCTTCATCAAGTGGGGCGAGCAGTGGCCGCTGAAACACGATCTTTCGAGCTTGCGTTTGCTTGGTACAGTAGGCGAACCGATCAACCCGGAAGCGTGGATGTGGTATCAGCGCGTCATCGGCAAAGAGAAATGTCCGATCGTCGACACCTGGTGGCAGACAGAAACCGGCGGGATCATGATTACTCCCATCCCCGGAGCGACTCCGACGAAGCCGGGCTCGGCGACAAAACCATTTCCCGGCATTGAAGCTGAGGTGATGACGCGCGACGGCAAGACCGTCGGCGCGAGCGAGGGCGGTTACCTGGTCATCAAGCAGCCGTGGCCGGGAATGCTGCGCACGATTTACGGCGACGACGAACGTTATCGCGAACAATACTGGTCGCAGATCGAGGGCGTTTATTTCGCCGGCGACGGCGCGCGGAAAGACCAGGACGGTTACTTCTGGATCATGGGGCGGATTGATGACGTGATTAATGTCGCGGGTCATCGTCTGGGCACGGCCGAAATTGAAAGTGCCCTGGTGTCGCATGAAGCTGTCGCCGAGTCCGCGGTTGTTCCCAGGCCGGACGATCTGAAGGGATCGGCAATCGTTGCTTTCGTGACCCTCGAAGGCGGGCGCACGGCTTCCGACCGCCTCAAGGAAGAACTTCGCCAACACGTTGCCAGGGAGATCGGCGCGCTCGCCCGGCCGGATGAAATCCGCTTTGCCGATGCCCTCCCAAAGACCCGATCCGGCAAGATCATGCGGCGCCTGCTGCGCGAGATTGCCACCAGCGGCGCAGTGGCGGGCGATGTTACGACTCTGGAGGATTTTTCAGTTCTTGAGAAGTTGAGATCTGAGGAAGAATAACCGCCGCCTGGCCAATCCGTCCGAAAACACTCTGGAAAATTTTCATTTCCCTGTATCATACGCCCGGGTTGTCTTCAGTCCACCCGATAGGAGTCAATGCTATGCCCCAAACCTCGATTGTCGAAAACCGATCCGGACCTCGGTATGTCGCTACATTTCCGGTGCGCGCTGAATGGGACACTGACGACGGCAGTCACGTCGTCTCTGAGGGCGAGACAGACAATGTCGGCCCGGAAGGGACCTTGATTCATCTCCAGCGTGATTTGCCGCCCGTCGGCGGCCGCGTAAACCTGCTGGTGCTGGGTGACGACGGCGAGAAGCTCCGCGTGATCGCTGAAGTGCTTCGCATTGAGCGCAACCCCGCGCACCCGCAAGCAGCTTTACAATTGCTCGGCGAAACTGACGAATGGCGTGGCGTGGTTTGGGAACAGGCTGCGATCCAGGCGTCAACCGCCGCCGATGACGGCGACGATTACGACGACTTCTAGCATCGGAAGCCAATCATGAAAAGCATGTCTGCCGAAACGGACAAATCAGGGCACGCCGTCGACGTTCCGACGCAATCAGCTCTGCAAACGCGAGTAGTTCTCCGAATTCTCATGATCCTGCTCGTGGTCATTGGTTTGTTGTGGGTCCTCTACAAACTTACCGCGATCATTCTGCTGCTGATCCTTTCGGTCTTCTTTGCTTATCTCGTAGCGCCGTTGGTTGATCTCGTGCAGCGACCTGTCCGTATCGGCGGCCGCGAGGTTTCGATACCGCGCGCAGTAGCTATTGGCATTGTTTACGTTGGGCTTTTCTTCGCCATCAGCTTCGCAATTTATTTCATCGTGCCTCGCCTTGCCGATCAGTTCCCACAATTCAGAGCCCAGGCCGGCGACTACTACAAAAAGATCACCGCCGGCACCGAACGTCTGAATCAATATTTCAAACAACACCGCATGCCTGAAAGCGCGGTGGACACCGTCAACAAAGCAGTGCTGGAGGTCGTCTCAAAAGGCGGCGAGTATGCCGGAGCTGCAGTTGAGAGAATGCTCGGACTCCTTGCTTACTTGCCTTGGCTGGTGCTGATACCGATACTCAGTTTCTTTCTGCTCAAGGACGCGGACAGCTTTCGCCGCTCGGCTTTGCAAATGTTGCCGCGCGGGCGCTGGCGCTGGCGTGGCGATGAATTTTTTCAGGATGTGAACAGCACTCTGGCGGCCTATATTCGGGCCCAGCTGACGGCATGTTTCCTGGTGGGAATAATTTCTACTCTTGGTTTTGCGGTGATCGGTCTTCCCAGTCCGCTCGTGCTCGGATTCATTGCCGGAGCACTGGAGTTCATTCCGCTGGTGGGACCGCTTGTCATTGCCTTGCTGTTGGCATTGCTCGCCATCCTGCACTCCGGTCTGGGAATGGCCCTCGCTGTTCTGCTATTTCTCGGCGTGCTGCGAATTGCGCAGGATTACGTTATCTACCCGCGGGTTATCGGGCGCGGTATTCACCTGCATCCGCTCGCGGTTATTCTGGCGATCCTGTGTGGCGCTGAGCTGGCGGGCGTAGCGGGAATCTTTCTCGCGATCCCGCTGATCGCGATCGTAACGGTTAGTTATCGGCACTGGTTGGAACACAGGGGCAGCGAAAGCATTGCTGAAGTTTTGGAAGAAGCAGCCGCTGGCAACGAGACGGTGAGCGTCGAAGTATCAGCAACCGTCGAGACTGAACGTCCCACGGCGACAACTACCGCCGAGCAAATGGCGCGGGCGCGGCCCGACTTGCTTACCGGCGAACTGAAGTTGCCGAATGCGGAATGACTCTGCTTATTTTTCGTAGACATAAAAGGTCGCGGCAATTAACCGCGACCCTTCATTTTGTGCGCAAGAACTTACTGGCTTAGTTTAATTCCGGAGTCACCGGATGCTCGACCACGTTGACATTGATCTCGCCGTCTTTGACATCAACGACAAACTTCGAGCCGGTCTTCCACATGCTGGTTATCGGCAATTTTACCTTTTCGTCAATGTGACGCTTCAGGAAGCGCGCGCCATATTGCGTGCTGAATCCTTTTTCGGTCAGTAGATCGATGGCCGCTTCAGTAACCTCGAAAGACTTACCCTGGCGCTTCATTTGCTGGCGAGTCTTCTCCAGATAGAGCTCGGCGATCTGTTTCACTTCGTCCATCGTCAACGGCGAAAACACCACAATCTCGTCGATGCGATTACGAAACTCAGGTGAGAACCGTGTTTCAGCGGCCTTCAGCACTTCATTTTTGACGGCGCGAAAATCTGCCTGGGTTTTCCAGCCAAAGCCCAGGGGCTTTTCAAATCTCTTGAAACTGTCTGAGCCGAGATTTGAAGTCATGATCACGATGGCATCGGACAGATATACGCGACGGCCCCGACCATCAGTTAACCAGCCTTCATCGAAAGCTTGCAGGAAGAGGTTCATCAAATAGGGCGATGCCTTTTCAACTTCGTCGAGCAACAGGACCGTGTAAGGGTTCTCGCGCAATTGTTCAGTCAGAATCCCGCCGCGTTCTGAACCGACGATGCCGCGAGGCATGCCAATCAATTTTTCAACGCTGACGGTGCCGTCGCCGTATTCCGACATGTCCAGTCGAACCATCTTGTGATCGTCACCGAACATGAATTCGGCGACCGCCTTTGCCAGTTCCGTCTTGCCGACGCCAGTCGGTCCCAGGAAGAGCAGGACGCCGTCAGGCTTGTAGTGCGACTCTTTCAGCGGGCCTTTGTTCAGCCGCAGGCGTTGGGCGACGGCCCGAATGGCTTCCTTCTGTCCGATTACGCGACTCGCCAATTGGACCTCAGTCATTGCAAACCGATCGCTCGTATCACGATAGATCATGTCTCGGGGAATGCGCGACTCTTGCGAGATCACATCAATGATGTGCTCAGGTTTGACGATCATCGTTTGCGGCTCGTTGATTTCAACCTTTACCGAAGCGGTATCGAGCCAGCCGATTGCTTTGTCGGGCAAGTGCAGATTGCGGATGTATTTCGGCGCCATTTCCAGCGTCATGGTGATGGCTTCATCGGAAATTTTTACCGAGTAATTTCTTTCTAGTCGCGGTCGCAGTCCCAACAGAATCTCCCGGGTCTCACCGATCGACGGCTCATCAACTTTCACCAGCCGGAAACGGCGTGCGAGGGCTTCATCTTCGGCGATGTATTCCTTGTATTCGGCCATGGTGGTGGCGCCGATGATGCGCATGTCGCCTTTGGCCAACGCCGATTTGAACATATTCGCCGCATCAGAGGACGTTCCCAGTGCTGCGCCGGCGCCGATGATTGTGTGCGCTTCATCAATGAAGAGGATCAGATTGTCGCGGTCTTTAACCTCGTCGATGATCCCCTTGATTCTTTCTTCAAACATGCCGCGCAACATGGTACCAGCGACGAGCCCGCCCATTTGTAATTGCACCAGATGGGCGTTCCGCAAGCGAGCGGGGACACTCTGGGGTTCAAGTTCGATCATCCGCGCCAGGCCTTCGACGACTGCGGTTTTACCGACACCCGGCTCGCCGACCAGCATCGGAGAGTTAGCACGCTCGCGATGGCAGAGGATCTCCACCATCTGTTGAATTTCCTTTTCCCGTCCGATTGTCGGTGGGATCTTATCAATGCGCGCGAGGCGGTTCAGTGACAGTCCGAAGTGTTTTAGGTAAGCGGGTAATTCGAATTTCTTTCGATATTGCTCTTCCTGCTGCTCGCGCTCCTGGACTCGAGTGTGTACCTGCTCGACCACGGCTTCAGGCTTCGCGCCCAGGCTGCGGAGGACGTCGACCAGCATGCTGTCCTGATTCGAAAGGACTTCGAAGATGTCGGTCGATTCAATAGTTTTGCGTCCACGCGCCCGCGCGCGCTCCATTGCGCGCTTGAACAAATCCGTCGTGTCCGGGGCGATACGAAAACCCTTTCCAACGTGCTGGCGCGTGCTGTTTAGCCGTTTGTTGATTGCCTGGGTGACCACATCCGGATCGATTGCCAGGCTGCGAATCGTCGAGTTGAAAAGATCAGCCTCTTCTTTGGCTAGGGCAAAGATTATGTGTTCGACAGCGATAAAATTCTGATCTCGACGCCGCGATTCGCTCAGAGCGTTTTCCAGTACACGCTGGCCGCTGTCGCCGAACTTATCTTTGTATGCTCCCAAGTCAACCATTATGATCTCTAACCTGTTTCCTTAATTCGCGCGCCTAAACCCAAGTCATCAACTCGATCAGAAGCGGCGGCCGCGCCGCTTCTTGGATGTTCAAAGCATATTCGCCGTTGCGTTTTCGTGCAACCAGAATTTGCTACCGACTTGTAGGCAAATATCCTGCCAAGTAAAAGTTTTGGCCAATTCGACGGGCCCATTCGTGACAATGTCCGCCGAAAAGTTAACTTACTGGATTTGAATTTGGACCCGACCGGCCGGTTCGCTGGCCCGTTTTGGCAGTCGGACTGTCAATACGCCGTCTTTATAGTCCGCGGAGATAGCGCTTTGATCGACATTACCCGGCACCTCAAATCGGCGAACAAAACGCCCTGAAGGTCGCTCGCCCGGCCGCGATTCCCGCCTTTCAACAGATCGCGCGCCGCTTATGCGCAGCCGATCCTTTTCCAGTTCAATTTCCAGCTGAGACCGATTAATTCCCGGCAGATCGAGCGCCACAACATATTCCTTCTCATATTCATCGACATCTGCCGGCGGCTTCCAGTCAGATCTCTCCAGATCTACTTCGTCCTTTGCGCGACCTCGCGGCCGACCGCCTACCAACTCGTCGAAAACCTGGTTCATGCGATCCTGTAAACGAAAAAGATTCCGCAAAGGCTCTTCGTGATGACTCATCTTTTTAGCTCCTTGCTTTGGTCTGACGAAAATCGGAATTGTGTCGCATCTCATAACGCTCTCCCCTGGAAATAACGTTTGTAAGTTCAGGCCTGGGCCGCCGCGCGGCTCTCGGCTGAGAATTTCATCTCATCTCCTTCGGCCGAGACGACAACAGTTTGGCCCGGCAAGACTTCACCGCGCAGCAGCCTCATCGCTAAAGGGTTTTGAATCAGCGTCTGAATGGCGCGCTTAAGGGGCCGGGCGCCGAAATTGGGATCGTAACCTTCGCGCGCGAGTAATTGTTTCGCAGAGTCTTCGAGGACAAGGGTGACGTGACGGTCATGAAGCATTGATCTCAAACGCTCGAGTTGCACATCGATAATCCGGCTAATCTGTTCGCGCGAAAGCCGGTGAAAGATCACGATGTCGTCAATCCGATTAAGAAATTCAGGTTTAAAGTGGTCACGCAAAACCTGCGTTACGGCTTCGCCTACCTGCTTCTCGTCGTCGCTCACCGATTGAATCTCGCGCGAGCCGAGATTCGAAGTCATGATCAAAACCGTATTCTTGAAATCAACGGTGCGGCCTTTCGAGTCAGTCAAACGCCCATCGTCAAGAATTTGCAGCAGCACATTAAAAACGTCGCCGTGGGCTTTCTCGATTTCGTCAAACAAGATCACGGAGTATGGTCGACGGCGGACTGCTTCAGTCAATTGTCCGCCTTCTTCGTAACCCACATATCCCGGAGGCGCGCCAATCATCCGCGCGACCGCGTGCTTCTCCATGTACTCAGACATATCCAACCGAACCAATGCGTGTTCATCGTCGAACAGAAACTCGGCGAGCGCGCGAGCTGTTTCCGTCTTGCCGACGCCGGTCGGGCCGAGGAAGATGAAAGAACCAACCGGACGATTTGGGTCCTGCAATCCCGCGCGCGCGCGTCGCACCGCATTCGCGACAGCCTCGAGGGCTTCGTCCTGACCGATCACCCTTTGCCGCAGGCGATCTTCCATCGTCAGGAGCTTCTGCACTTCTCCCTCGAGCATTTTGGAGACCGGGACGCCGGTCCATTTGGCAACCACTTCAGCAACGTCTTCCTCGTCGACTTCTTCCTTCAGCGTCACCCCGTCCTGCTGAATCTTGGCGAGCTTCTCTTGCTCCGCTTCCAGTTTCTTTTCCAGGTCGGGGATTTTGCCGTACTGAATTTCTGACGCGCGTCCGAGATCACCGGCGTTGCGCGCTTGATCGAGTTGCATCCTCAATTGCTCAAGCTCGGCTTTCGCTTTCCGCATCCGCTCGATCGCTTCCTTCTCTGATTGCCATTTAGCCTTCATCCCGGAAGACTTTTCCTTGAGATCAGCAATTCGCTGTTCAATCTCATGCCGACGTGTTTTCGAGCGCTGATCTTCTTCCCGCTGCAGTGCCTGTCGCTCGATTTCCAGCTGCATGATCTCCCGTTCAACTTCATCTATTTCCTGTGGCAGCGAATCGATTTCAATGCGCAGGCGCGAGGCGGCCTCATCGATCAAATCAATGGCTTTGTCAGGAAGAAAACGGTCGCTGATATAACGGTTCGAGAGGGTGGCTGCGGCGACTATGGCGGAATCTTTGATCCGCACACCGTGATGTACTTCGTAACGTTCTTTCAAACCGCGAAGGATCGCGATCGTGTCTTCGACACTGGGCTCGCCGACATAAATTTGTTGGAATCGTCGCTCGAGAGCGGCGTCTTTCTCGATGTACTTCTTATATTCATTAAGGGTGGTAGCGCCCACGCAACGCAGCTCGCCGCGTGCCAAAGCCGGCTTCAACATGTTGGAAGCGTCAATCGCGCCCTCCGCCGCGCCGGCCCCGACCAGCGTGTGCAGCTCATCGATAAAAAGAATTATCTGGCCCTGCGCGTTCTCAATTTCTTTCAATACTGCCTTCAGACGATCTTCGAATTCACCGCGATACTTCGCGCCGGCCAGCATTGAACCCAGATCCAAACCAACCAATCGCTTGTTGCGCAACGTTTCCGGCACATCGCCGGAAACAATCCTCTGCGCCAGGCCTTCGACGATTGCCGTCTTGCCGACACCCGGCTCTCCTATCAGTACGGGATTGTTCTTGGTGCGTCGCGAAAGCACCTGGACTGTGCGGCGGATTTCATCATCCCGCCCGATTACGGGATCGAGTTTTCCCTGGCGCGCAAGATCCGTCAGGTCGCGAGCATATTTTGAAAGCGCCTGATAATTCGCCTCAGCGTTCTGATCAGTGATGCGCGCGCCGCCGCGTGTTTGTTCGATGACCTTGAGAAGGTCATCGCGATTCACTCCATGCTGGCGCAAAATCTTGCCAGCCTCGCCATCTTTTTCCTCCGCAATGGCGACCAGCAGATGTTCGGTCGAGACATACTCGTCCTGCATCTTTTCGGCCTGCTTCTGCGCGGCGGTAAAAAGCTGGTTTAGGCGAGGGCTGAAATATTGTTGACCACCCTGGACTCTTGGAAAGCGAGAGATTGCCGCCTGACAATCGTTGAGAACGACCTGAACATTGGCTCCGAGCTTGCCCAACAGTGGACGCACAATTCCTTCAGGCTGTTCAAGCATCGCACATAACAGATGCTCAGTTTCGACTTGCTGGTTTTGGTTTCGTTCCGCCAGCTCGATTGCCGACTGGATTGCTTCCTGGCCCCTGAGTGTGAATCGATCTAAACGCATTTGAAACTCTGAATCCTTTTAAGTCACTAATCCTTTCCGTAACTGCTAAGACAAACGAGCGGGGCAAACGCTAAAGCAATGCCCCGCTCATTATTCGATCGGCTAGCGAAGTCAGCTTTTTGCGGCAGCTGCTCTCGCAGGCTCAGCCTTAGTTTCAATCGTCTGCGGTTTTGTCTGCCCTTCTCCTTTGATTTCAATCCGGCGTGCCCTGGTTTCTTCGCGCTTCGGCAGGACTACCCGGAGAACGCCGTTCTGATACTCAGCGTTGGCGCCTTCGGCGGACACCGTATTTGGCAGCGTGAACGAGCGCGTGAAGCTGCCATAGGCGCGCTCGACTCGGTGATAATTCTCCGTCTCATCTTTCTTTTCAAAATGCCGCTCGCCGCGAAGCGTGATGACATTGTTTTCTACTGAGAGATCAAAATCCTCACGATTCATGCCCGGCAGTTCTGCCTCCAGCACGATCTGATCTTTGTTCTCGTAAATGTCCACGTTTGGACTCCACGAGCCTCGGGCTATCCCCTCCTCGTCAAATCCGGCCCCCACGTTGCCGCTGAAAAGACGATTCACTTCCTGCTGAAGAGTCCGCAGATCACGGAAAGGATCGTAACGAACAATACTCATAACTAACACCTCCCAAGAAATCTTGAAATTGCCTCGGCCGATTCTCTTTGTGCCTTAGCGTAGCGTAATAATAAAGATTGAGCGCTATGTTGTCAAGTCTGCCCAAGTTGAAGTTTTTGGCCGAAAACGGTGGTTAGTGATTCACGTTTCGAGGTATTGGGGGCTTCAGGGGGCGGTTATCGAAGGCCGAAGAATCTCTTGATCGAATTGAGAAGGCCGCTGGGCTCACTTGATGCCGCGAGGGCTTCGGGCTCCCGGATCGCCAGTCCGGCACGGCGTTCCGCGATGATGTAACTAATGGACTCAGCCAGGTCCGGGTTACCTTCGAATAGCGGTTTCATCGCCGCGTGGCCGATTTCCAGAACTTCGGTCTCTTCGAGCGCGACGACATTTGCAGTCCGGGGCTCGCCGGTGAAAAGGGCCATCTCACCGAAGAAATCGCCTTCGCTAAGAACGGCAACGTTGCGCGGCCTCCCGTTCTCAGTAACCTGAACCTGGACGCGCCCGTTATGGACAACGAACATTGACGATCCCTGGTCGCCGGCGCGAATAACCATCTCACCGGGTGCAAAGATGTGACTGGAGGAAGCTCCGGCAAGCTTTTCGGTCTCTTCGGCAGAGAGCGGCGCAAAAATCTCTACTGCCAGCAAACGGTCGATCACGCCCTGTCCGTCTTTCGCCGTGCCGGCGGACGCCACTCTCCGTTCAACATGAATCGTTCGCGTCGGATAGGCAAAGCTCAGTCCGTTGCGCCGCAATGCGTACCAGACCCTTTCACGGACCAGGGCATCAGTGTCGTTGTATTTTGCGTAGTCGTCCAGCCAGTATTTGATCTCCCATTCAATCGAAGAGTCTCCCAAATTGCGAATGCGGACGATGGGAGTTATTTTTCGAGAAACGTTTTCGGCGTCGTGGATTGCCTCGCGTACTACGTGAACTGTTTTTGCCGGCGAATCATTATAGAGCGTGCCAAAGAAGACTAATCGGGCATTCAGATTTTCTCGCGGACAGACTTCAATGGCTTCCTTCGCTGCGTTGCTGTTCGAAATAAGAACCACGTGGTTTTGAAAGGTTCTAATCTTTATCGCCCGCCAGGTAATTCCCTCGACGACGCCTGTATGCCTCTGCTGGCCGAACGCAATAACGTCACCGACTTGAAAAGGCCGATCGGCGTGCAAGGATATGCCGGCAAAAAAGTTACCCAGAGTGTCCTGTAGAGCGAGACCGATGATCACGCCGAAAATCGCGGATGTAGTAAAGATTGCTCCCAGGTTTACTTCGGGATAAATCCTATTAAAAGCGAAAAAGAACAGCGCCGTAAACGCGATGATCGAAAAGATGTTGCGAACCAGAGTGGGAGCCTCGTATCCACGACGGAACCGAAATACCGCGCCAAATAACGTGGCGTTGAGCGCGCGTACGGCAAGATAGATGAGAATGCCCCATAAGATTAGTGCTGGAATCCTCAGGACACTGTCTTCGCGTCCTGCCATGTGAGAACCGAGGCGGCCGCGCATCGCCGGCTCAAACGCATAAAACAAATAGAGCAACAGACTGACAATAGTAGTTGCAAGTACGAAGACCAGGATTCTGTTCTTTGAACGCGAATCTTTAGTAGCCATGGGGTTTGATCCGGCTATTGTTGGTGGCTGTACTTTTTACCACCAAATGAAGCTCATTGCGAGCGCAAACCTGACGAGCAAAGCAACCTTATCTGGAAATCCGAAAAAAAGAGGTTGGCCTAATATCGAAAAGCGCCGGGAAAGATTGATATGACAATCAAAAGCAACGAAAGCGAACAGACCACAATGGCTGTTAGCCAGGCCGCGATGTTATAGAGCCGTCCATTGACGTACCTTCCCATCAGTTCGCGATTGTTTACCAATCGAAGTATTGCAAACAGGACCACCGGCAACAGCAACCCGTTGATGACCTGAGTAATCAGCAGCACCCGAATTAACGGCAAGTCAGGGATCATCGCTATCGATGCGCCCAGGGCGATTAGGAAAGTAAAGATGCCAAGAAAAATCGGCGCCTCGCGAAAGCTGCTCGAGACCCCTTTTTCAAAGCCCAATGCTTCACTGATCGAATAAGCGGTGGCCAGCGGCACGACGCCGGCAGCCAACATCGCGGCGCCAAACAATCCGATCGCAAACAGTATTTCGGCGTAACGTCCCGCCAGCGGTCCCAGCGCGCGTGCTGCGTCAGTCGCCGAATCTACATGCTCACCGTGAACGTAAAGGGTCGCCGCGGTACAGACTACGATGAAAAACACCGTGGCATTCGAGAAGATCGTGCCAATCCAGACATCTGCCCGCGTCAGTGAATAGTTCTCGACGCGAATTCCTTTCTCTACCACCGATGATTGAATAAAGACCTGCATGTAGGGAGAGATAGTCGTACCGATAATTGCTACGAACGTGAAAACATAGCCGGGAGTAAAATTAAAGTGCGGATGAATTACTTCATGGCCAACAGTAGACCAGGCGGGATGCGCCAGAAACGCCGAAACGATATAGCCAAGGAACACCAGCGACATTACCAGGAAGACTCGCTCGACTCGTTTGTAGGAGCCTTTAACGATTAGCCACCAGATGGCGATGGCGGCGATGGGTACAGAGAAATATCGAGCGATTCCGAACAACTCCATTGCCGCGGCAATGCCGACGAATTCCGAGATGGTAACTCCCCCGTTGGCGATCAACAGGGCAAGCATCACCAGCGCGGTCCAGCGAACACCGAATCGCTCGCGAATCAAATCAGCCAGGCCCTTACCTGTGACTGCGCCCATGCGCGCGCACATTTCCTGGACGATGCCGAGACTTAACGTGAGCGGAATTAGAACCCAGAGGAGCGCGTAACCATGGTCGGCGCCCACCGATGCAAAAGTGGCAATGCCGCCTGCGTCATTGCCGGCATTAGCAGTTATCACGCCCGGGCCGAGGATAGCGAGATAGAAGAATAGCCGAGGCCGTCTTGCAACCGTGCGACGCACGCCCTGGGCGCCACGCCGCAAAAGGCGTTTGCCCGTACCACGAACGGTTGCAGATCTTTCTGACACGCGGAGGATCCTCTAACATTTTGATTTTTGGATTGCCGATCCAGAGTTGAGACTCAGGCTCGATTAGCAATCTCCAAATCCATTAACCTAATAAACGGGGTAATCTTTGTCGCCAATCCTTCGGCAAAAGGATCTCGATCGCATCGTCAACTGTGACAATCCCCAGGATATCTCCCAGGTCATCGACGACCGGCAAAGCAAGCAAATTATATTCTGAGATCTTCTGGGCCACCTCGACGGCTTTGTCGTCGGGATGTGCTACCTGAAGATCGCTGCGCATCACCTCGCTCAGCGGCGCTGACTGCTCGGCGAGTATCAGGTTACGCAAGGCAATCACGCCGACAAGTTTCCATGAGTCTTCGGCAGCGACGACGTAGAGGTAGTAAATCATGTTCGGCGTCTGGGCCATTTCGCGCAGTCGCGCCAGGGCCTCGCCGGCGGTCAGGTCAAGGGGCAGGCTGACAAACTCATTGGTCATCAAACCGCCGGCGGTATCGTCGGCATACACCAGTAATTCCGCGACGTCCGCCTGTTCTTCATCTTCCATCCGCAGCAGAAGTCCCTCGGCTTTCTCCTCAGGAAGATCGCCGAGCACGTCGGCGGCCTCGTCGGGCGACATATGCTCGAGAATGTCCGCCGCCCGCTCTTCATCCATGTCGCCGAGAATCTGTGCTTGTCGTTCCGCCGGCATCTCTTCCAACATCTCGGCGGCAGTTTCATCATCGAGAGACTCGACAATTTCCGCGCCCTGCTGGTAAGAAAACGCCTCGGCGAGACGAGCAATCTCGACCGGGTGCAAGCGGGACAATTTACCGCGCGATGATTTCAATTGGACGGTGGCGGCGTCGGTCGCCAGGTAGCCAACGTCGGCCCAGTCTATGACCTCGACCGGTCGCCCCGTGCGCAGAAATCCCGGCGCCAACCGGCGCCATAAACCAGCCAAACTCACGTCCGCGCCGGTTACGTGCCATTCAGTTGCCGCTTCGATAATCTGGACATCGTTGACTCTAACCACCCGTTTTCCATCGACATCGATCAATTGCTTGTCGAGCACATCAGAGGCAAGCAGAACCTCGCCTTCGCGGCGTACAAACGGACGCAGATCAAGGATATCTGAAGTCAATCGCACGCCGTTTTCGCCAAAGTACGAGATGCGCCACCGCGGCAGAAAAAAATCACGCCGCCGGTAGCGCGCGACAAAACCCGCGACTGGCGGATGATCACCTTCGCCGAGGCGAACGATCACGTCCTTGAGCGTTGCCACACGCTCGCCTTCAAGGTCGAGAATGGGTCGACCCAAAACCTGTGACAGGTACAACATTTCCTGGTTTCACGCCTATGCGCCTGTCGATAATAACACGAGGTTGGTTTCGGAATCGCTCGCGTCAGCGAGCCCGCGATGTTGCGATCTTACTGCTAAGGCAAGGGGTTTTGAGGCGGTTTGCGAAAGTTGTAGCGCAGGAGCACGCGCATCGGAATTGCGGCGCCGTCGCGCTTTGCCGGTACGAAGTGCAACTGTCTTACCGTTTCAATTACCGATTGATCGAGGCCGTATCCTGCCCACCGCACAACTGCAACGCGCGAAACTTCGCCGCTCGCATTGACATCAACCAGGACGTCTACTACCGCTTCGACTTCCGCGTGCGCGGCTTCGTTCGTGTACGGCGGCTTTAGCCGGCGATAAGGCCGCGGCAACTGTAAACCATCTATCGTCGCGTCACTTTCGTTGGGAGCTTCCGCGATCACCGGCGCCAGATTTTCAACGGCGCTCGCCCGCTCATCCCGCTCATCTTCCAGCGCGCGACGAATGGCGATAACCCAGCTATAACCAGACGTCTTTGCCAGCGAGTCTAACAATTTCTTCCTGGCTTCTTCGGCGCTGGGCGCTTGAAAACCTGGTTGTTCCCAACCTATTAGACGGCCTGTTCGGGCGCTTACCAAAAAGATTGAAGCGTATGACTCAAAATAAATCGGCCCGCTCGACGGATACCGGCGCAGCGTTTGGGCCTCGCCCGTGAAAAAGAAATCGCATCCCACCGCAGATCCAAGATCGCGGGCGTCGCCCAGGGTCAGGTTCAGAGACCCCTTGTAACCTATGCCCTGAGCAGCGGCGTTAGCCTGATCGGGATCGACGAGGCGAAACTCTTCCCGGTTTCTTTCGAACGCTTTGGCAATTTGCGCGACTACATCTTTCGCGGTCCGGGTGTCTCCGAAGTTGAGGACAGCTATGGCTGGTCGCCTTTCAACAGTCTGAGCGGCGCCATTCAGAGACAGAGCGCAAAATAAAAGAGCAAGGTAAACAGGAACAGGCGAGGTCAAACTGCGAAGGTAATGACGCATTGGATCCGGTGAAATCAGGCTCCCGAACCTGCGGCGCTCTGCGGCGTCGAACTGTGATACAGCCGGTAAACCTCTTCTTTCACTTCCGGCGGAAAGCAAACGCGATGCAATTGATAGCCGCGCTGAAGTCCGCGTACCGCTTCGCTCACTTGGCTGATTTCGCGAATCTGCGGATGCGCATAACCATCCTCAACGTAAATCCGCGTGCGGGGTTCGGCGCCTTCAACAGTGTAGTAGTTATAGTAGGGCACGTCTCCGGCGTGGTCTTCAATGAAATAGTATTCGGGCGCCAAACCAGCGCGAACGATTACTTCACGTGCAGCGGCGAGAAACCCCGCGCGCTCGTCGGTTCTCATGTCGAGATCGATTGCTTTGAATAAGCGCCTGTCGACAAAGCGCCTGCTGAGATCGCTTAGAATCGGATCACTCACGCGCTGCCATTGTTTCAAATGATAGATTACGTCTGAGTCGTCAATCTCCAGATGTTCGCTGACCGTAAGTGGCTTGCGGCTTAGAACCTTCTCGAAAGCCGCGCCCGGTGCGTACCAGACATCTTCTCCTGCTTTGAACAGTTCCAGCGCGCGTCGCAATGCTGACCGCAAGACGACTTCCGCCGACCGCAGGCTGCGGTGAAAGTACACTTGCCGAAACATGTAGTAGCGGGCTTGCAGATACTCTTCGACGGCAAATACGCCTCGCGCCGCCACGTAAATGCGATCACCGGCTTCATCAATTTGCAGCGCATTAATGATCCATTCGAGATCGTAAAGACCATACTTGGCGCCGGTCATCAGCGAATCCCGCAACAGGTAATCCATCCGATCCACATCAAGCTGGGATGAAACCAGGTGAGCCAGGGCGGCAGGCTTGAACGTACCTTCGATGATTGATGCCACCCGTTTGGGTAGATCTGGTGAATAGGCGCGCAGGGCTTGCGCGATTTCAGTTTCATCGGAATTCACCGCGCGCACAGTCCACGCTTCATGGTGAAAGCCAAGAACAGCTTCCATCGCATGAGAAAAAGGCCCGTGACCGACATCGTGGAGAAGAGCAGCGGCCTGCGCGGCCGCTCGATCTTCGGGGCTGATCTTGTTGCTGTCACTCAGGCGATCGAGAATGCGGGCCATCAAATGCAAGGCGCCCAGGCTATGAGTGAAGCGAGAATGTTCGGCGCCCTGATAGGTATAAAGGCCCAGGCCGAGCTGCTTGATGCGCCGCAAACGCTGGAATTCCGGCGTATCGATCAGACGGATCATCAACCGTCCATCGTCGGTATCTGATCGCAGACGAATGATGTTGTGGACGGGATCGCGATAGATTCTTTCGGACATGATAAATTTTCAGAAGGGTCATGCCTGTCTCACGGCATTCTATCACTTTGTTGGTGTTTACTTGTTTCCCTTGAAGAATTCGCGACCAGGAGTTAACAGAGAAAAAGGGGCGCCGAATGAAAAAATCCAGCGCCCCAAACCGAAGAAGTGTACTCGAGCTTACTAAAACTCCACTCGGGCTCCTATCTGAGCCGTAAAGGGTAATCCAACCGGGGGACCGAATCCTGGTCCGTAAAGTGCGACCGGCTGCAGGAAAGAGCCTCCACTCAGATTGCTAAGCCCAAGCCGTCCGCCGAACGACAAATTTTCACGATTGAACAAGTTGAAAAAGCTAACGTACCCCTTGACCCTCACTCTCTCACCCAGCTTAAAGGTCTCGGTGGCGCGTAAGTCGACGTTGAAGAAGCGGCCGCTAACTTCTTTGATGCTAGTCCCGTTGACGATAAAGCCTGTTCGCTGGCCGTTCACTTGGGCTTGTGTGCACCCCAATGTTGTCGCTGCAGCAGAAATCGCTTGCAACAAAGAGCGCGGATCCACTCCCGCGCATATTCGGTCAACCGTACTACGTCCGTCGCCATCAAGATCGGTGCCGGCGATTGGCGAGTACGGCCGCGCGGTCGCAAACTGGACTATCGGTGCGAGCTGGAAGCCATGGCCCAGCTCAAACAATCCGCTGGCCACGATTCTATGGCGCTCATCGATGCGAGTTGGCCCAAACTCTTCCGGCCTAAACTGATTTTCCGGCGTAATGGCGATTCCGTTGCCGCTGTAAGAAGCAGTCGGTTGTCCACCCCACGCTTTAGAGCTGGACAAGATATAGCTCGCCGAGAGTAGTGTGCGTCGTGTGCGCCGGCGCAGAGTTGTGACCCAACTGTCATACCGCGATCGGTTGTTGGAAGTGAACATGTTGATCTGTGAAAGCCGGCCCGCGCCCAGTCCAGCATCAACAAATGCTCTGTCGAAGAACCTCGTGGTGGCACCACTTACGCATAAAGGTGAGGCAGGAGTCGAACCCGGAAAACCGGGATCACAAATGTTACGAATTCGTGGATTGATGTTCAAAACCCGATTCTCGTGAATTCCGAGTGTGTGCACATAGTCGCTTGATATAACATAGTTCTTGCCGATTCTGCTTTCCACTCCCAGCGACCATTTCTGGACATAAGGGTCTTTCAGCAGCGGGTCGTTGATGCGGCCGACCGCGCCGACTTCCAGATTCGTGTTGTTAAGACTGGCTGGCGCCGGGAGAGGATCGGTACCAAAACGGAAGGTCGCGAGTTGACCGGAACCAACGGAATTGTTCACCAGGTCAAGTACGGTCTGATAGATCGTGGGATTTGACTGTTGTTTCGCAAACAGGGTCAGGTTCTGAAAGATTTGATCGTAAAAAATCCCATAGCCGCCGCGGATAACCGTGTTTCCAGTTCCATTGATATCCCAGGCAAACCCCAGGCGCGGCTGGAATTCCGCGAAGCTGGTGGTCGTCCGGCTGAGATCCGAACCCGTGATTGCCTTAGCCCGTCCATTATTCAGCAGAGCTAAGATCTCCATCGTCCGGTTATTAGATTGATCGACGAGCATCTTGATGTTCGCGTCCCACCGCAGTCCGAGGTTCAGGGTTAGCCGTGGGGTAACCTTGTAGTCGTCCTGGAAATAAAGCGCCAATTGGTGGAACGGCGGTTGGCTGGTATCACCAGCTCCAGTATTGAAGGTAATCTCTTTGACTGCGCCTGGCGTAGCGAATCCCTGTGGATAGCAGGTTGTGCTCGGCGGGCAGTGCGTCGAAGTCAGGTTATTTTTAATAGTCAGCGGGTCGTCGAAGAAAGTGATCTGATAGCCGTTGGCGCCAAAGAAGAAAAAGCCGGTTAGCAGGGTATGAATATAATTTACCCCAAACTTCATACCGTGCCTGCCACGAATGACGGAGATATCATCCCGAAACTGAAACTTCCGCTCTTTGGTCTGCTGCGGCACATTCACATTTGCTCCACTCTGCACTGAAGGGAACACAATGTTGGGGTTATTTGTCACTCCCAAAATATCGTTCTCGAAATCCTGGAACTGAAACGAGAACTGGTTCACCATCCGGGGACTAAAGGTATAGGTGTGACTCGCAACAAAACTGTGCAGCCTGTTATTGTTCGTGTTTCCGCCTGACAAATCAGCCGGCTGGGTAGGGTCGAACTGATCGTTGGGTGAATCATTTTTCTGGAACGAATAACGGTAGAACATCGTCTGCCTGTCACTGAGGTGGTGATCAACTTTGACCGTGAGCAGTGTGTCGTTGTAAGGGAGCGGAATGGTGGGCGAGGCAGTCACTCCCGGTATCGCCGCGATCTGTGGCAATAGTGCAGGGTTAACAAGGAGATCTTGCCGCTCCCGAAAGCGTTCGATGGCGCCAAAATAAAAGAGCTTGTCCTTGATAATGCGGCCACCTACCGAGCCGCCATATTCCTCTCGATTGTAAGACGGCTTCGGATCTGTGGTCTGCTTCTCGAAGAAATCTTTGGCCCGTAACGACTGGTTTCTGAAATTGAAGAAGGCCGAGCCATGCAGATCGTTGGTGCCTGACTTGGAAATTACATTGACGACTCCGCCAACGGAACGACCACTCTCTGCGGTCCAGCGATGTTGCAGGACCTGAAACTCCTGTATCGACTCGTAGGCGAAGTTCTGCAAAAGACTCCCGACAACATTGTCTTTGTTATCGCCGCCATCAACATTGACATCCACTTGTCTGCCGTCACCCCCGCTAAACGCAATATTCCCGACATGTGTTTTCGTCGGATCGAAAGTGCCGACGGGCCTGGCCTCCGGAGCAATGATAGAGAGATTAGCGAATGTTCGATTTAGTAAAGGCAGATTCTGGACTTCACCGGGCGTAATATTCTTGGAGATTTCAGAAGTCGTAGTTTCAACCGGAGTCCCCTCAGAAGTCACCTGCACGGTGGCGCTTAGTTCGCCAGGCTTGAGCTCGAAATTCTGAGTTACCTTCGCGCCCACATTTAATTCGAAGTCTTGCGCCAAAGCCTTACTAAAGCTCGTCGCTTCCACGGTTATGTCATACTTGCCCGGGGACAATTGCGTGATTGTGTAATCGCCCGAGTCATTTGTCGTGGCGGTACGAGACTGGCCGGTACCTTTATTCGTTGCTGTCACCGTGGCGCCAGTTACTACGCGGCCCTGGGTGTCCAGCACCCGTCCCGTGATGTCGGCAGTGGTAACTTGTGCACACACAATCCCGCTGCTGATCGCGATAAAGATCAGGAGCAGACTTATTCTGGTTAGGACCTTAATCATTTCTCTCGTGGACATTGGCCGTCTCCTTTTTCATTTCAAGTTACGGAGTCAAGGTTGGAATCAACAAGGCGCGGTTTTTTCTTGCAAAGGATGATCCAAGTTCAGAAGATCCGTCGAATCAATAGTCTTTGCCGCAAAATCCCGAAGAACGATAGATTGGGCACTCCAGCGTGTCAATAGATTTCCTGCGGTTATCATTGTTAGTTTCCCGATTTTCGGACTAAAACCGAAAATTTGGATTAACCTGATCCGAAGTCGCCGACTTCGGGCAGTTTTGTGGGAAATCTTGGAGTGTTTGCCACATGGCATCAACATTGCCTAAACGGGCCTCGGTAAACTTTCTGCAGAGGGATTGGACTATACGGATTATCTGGGTCTAGGGCTGCCAATCCTTGTCAATTTGGAATTATTTGGACTTCGAACGGCACCTGCCGTTGTTAGTAACTTAACCTGGCACGCCGAAAGCGCGTGTTCTTCTAAGAAAGGAATTCGACACATGAGAAAACTTTTTGCTTTCGTTTTTGCTCTGTGCCTCGCCTTGGTTTCGGCCTCGGCTTTTGCGCAGGACATTCAAACGAAGGGTAGCATTGCGGGCATTGTGACCGACAAAAACGGCGCAGTGGTTACGGGTGCGACGGTAAAGGTCACCGGCGCCGAAGGTACCCGCACAGTTACCACTAACGACCAGGGTATTTATTCGGTAGATAACCTTGTGCCGGGTAACTACACCGTCAGAGTCGAGGCTGCCAACTTTAAGGCATCCGAGGTTTCAAACGTTACGGTCTTCGTCGGTAAGACAGCGACGACTCCCGTCACGCTGGAAGCCGGAGCGATCAGTGAGACTGTAACGGTCACGGCTGGAGCGGCTATTGATCAAGCAAGCACAGCCCTTGGATCAAACCTCAACGACCAGCTATACCAGAACATTCCCGTCGCCCGCTCGGTGACTAGCTTGTTCTACCTGGCGCCGGGCACAACCGACAGCTTGGGTGGTGGTCGCGCCAATCCCTCGATCGCGGGAGGCTCTGCACTTGATAATTTATACATCGCGGACGGCGTCAACATTACCGACTCAGCTTTCGGCGGACTGGGCACGTTCTCACGTAGCTATGGTTCGCTGGGCACCGGTATTAACACTTCGTTCGTTAAAGAAGTTCAGGTCAAGACCGGAGGCTTCGAGCCGCAATATGGCCAGTCCGAAGGCGGCATCGTTAACATTATTACCAAGTCCGGCAGTAATGACTTTCATGGCGCTGCCTATGGTTATCTTCGTCCGAAGTCGTTTGAAGCTACGCGTCTTCAGCCCGACGACGTTCGCATCGGCAAAGGTGGAAAATTTCTGCACACTGAAAATTATGATGCCGGTGTTGACGCTGGCGGCCCGATCATCAAGAACAAGTTGTTCTTCTTTGGTTCTTTCAACCCGACTGTTAGTCGCGACATTGTGAGAGGTGCGAGTAACTCTGGTTTGTTCACTATTCTCGGTGATCACGCCCGCCGCACACGCACACTCAACTATGCAGCCAAAGTGGACTGGAACATTAATTCAAACCACTCGTTGAACTTTTCGCTCTTTGGCGATCCGTCGCGAACCAACAAGTCTTCGTTTGCGTCGCTGAACATCGACAACACGACCGCACAAAGTGTTTTGGACTTTGGAACGCGCAGCCTGGCAGTCCGCTACAACGGATCTTTTGGCGGCACAGCTTCTCCCTGGACTCTGAGCGGGTCGTTTAGTCAGGGCGTCAATCACTTTGACGAATCCGGTTTTGATAACTTCAACCAGATCAATGACCGCACGCAGACCACGTTTGCGACCCAACGTCAAAGCTTCATTGCCATTGGACGCGGCTTCTTTGAACCAACTAAGGGCAAGACCTACCGCACAACCTGGGATCTGCAAAAACCGGTGCACCTGTGGGGTACGCACACGCTGGCGGTTGGATATCAATTCCAGCGGGGGTATTACTCAGGGGTTCGCGATCGCAGCGGACCGCACTATACGGTTCCTTCAAACAACGCCGACGGCACCTTGCCGATACCGGCGAGCGCCGCTGGTCAGCCATTGAACGCGGCCTTCGCCCTTCGGTTGCAGGGTTCAAGCTGTACGCTTTGCCCGCTGATGTTAATTCCTGGCGATACGACTGACATTGGGTTCGGAGCTGGATGGCGGCGAGTCTCGCTGCAACAGACTCGTGGCGAGTTCGGCATTCCGGCGTTCAACACCTACAACAACTATCACGCTTATTACGGCCAGGACACGTGGCGCATCAACAAACACGTGACGGCCATTTTGGGCTTGCGCGGAGAGCAAGAGCGCATCGTGGGCAACCCGGGCAGCAATGGGGTGAGGGTAGCTTATAGCTTTACCGATCAGTGGGCCCCGCGCCTGGGTGTGACTTTCGATCCGCAAGGCAAGGGCAAGACGAAGATCTTCTACAACTTCGGTCGCTTCTTTGAATACCTGCCTTTGGATCTGGCAGAGCGCTCGCTCTCGTCAGAGAAGGACTTTACCGGCGGTCGTTTTGCCCCGCAGTTCGTTATCGGCTCAAGCGGCGTGTTTACCGGACAGCGAATTGCAGTCATCAATTCGTTTGGCACCGTGAATCCGGTCGTTGACAACAGTCACTTCTTAAGTGGTGCCGCTGGTGGCGTTTCCAACGGGCTTGGTATTTCAGCTCAAGATCCGTCGAACCCGATTCTGCCCGGTACGAAACTCGGTTTTGCACAGGAACATGTGATCGGCTTTGAACAGCAACTGCCACGCAACTTCGTCCTGTCTATCCGCTATCAGGATCGACGGCTGAAGAGAATCGTGGAGGATGCGGCGGTGGTCTCGCCTGAGTCGATTAGCCTTTTCGGCCAGACGTACTTCATCGGTAATGTTAGTTCACGAATCGACGCAGCGCATAACCTGATCGCATTTAAATTTACGCCTGGCGGCGCCCTGCCGGCCGGTTGCGATCCTAACCTAGTTGTCGATCCTGTGACGGATAACTTCGGAAACGTTCTAGGCGCTATTTGCTACAAGACAGGTTCTGGAGATCCCGGGGCGGATGGACAATCGGATGGCTTTCCTAATCCTGTTCACATCTACAAGGGATTGGAAGTCGAGGTGAATAAGCGGTTCTCAGATGGTTGGCAATTGCTAAGCAACTTCCGCATTTCCAGCCTCCGTGGGAACTACGAAGGCCACTTCCGGAATGACAACGGTCAGACGGATCCGGGCATCAGCTCGCTGTTCGACTTTACGGCCGGGGAATTCAACCTGCTGGGCGACCAGTTTGCGGTTGGACCACTTAACACTGACCGGCGCTTTATCTCGAACGTTTATTTCAGCTATGCGTTCTCCAAAGACAGAGGCATGAAGAGGCTCAGCGGCCTCAACCTCGGTGCTGGCTGGCACATGGAATCGGGCGTGCCGCTCAGCAAGTTCGGTGCTCACCCCGCTTACTTGAACGCGGGCGAAGTTCCGATTGGTGGACGTGGTTCACTCGGACGCTCTCCTTTCTTCTCTCAGATTGATCTTCACGCGGACTATCCGTGGGTGATCAGCGAGCGAAAGAGGGTGAGCTTCGTCGGCGACTTCTTCAACATTTTCAACAGCCAAAAGATCAGGCTGATTGATCAGAATTTCGAGGTTCAGGCCGGCGTGCTTAACGTCGACTTTAACAAACCTGCTTCGTATCGATTACCGTTCTCTATGAGACTCGGTATGCGGTTCGAGTTTTAATTGATTCGGAAACGGGTCAACTTAGAAGGGAGGGAACCGCAATGTTCCCTCCCTATTTGTTTTTCGTGGGGTGATAAGCGAGAATTCCAACTCCCAACATCATCTCAACCTGGCGGCGGAGGGTAACCAAATGTTCCATTTGAGAGTTACGTTGATTTCGCTTTTCCTCGTGGGCGCGTTTAACCATTCTGTCTCGGCTCAGGTGATGGGAAATCTTCGCGGAAATACTGAGCCCATACAGGTCTCGGGTCAGGTTCGCTATGTGAATGGTAATCCCGCAAATGACGTGCTTGTACGTCTGGAGACGCTGACCGGTGGTTACGCCGGCGACGTTAGAACTGATCGTTTGGGGAAATTTCGCTTTCAAGGCCTTCTTCCTATTCAGTACCAGCTAACGATTCGTATTCCCGGTTTCAAAGAGATAGATCACGAAGTCAATCTGGTAATGGTTTCGAGCGAATATTTACAGCTTCAGCTCGTGCCAGACTCGCCACCCCATTCACCCGGATCAAAAGTCGTTCTCGACGTGAATGTCCCTGCGGAAGCGCGCAAAGAATTCGAAAAAGCCGAAGCCGCATTGGATACGCAAAAGAAGGAAAAAATCACCGAGGGCATTCAGCATCTCGAAAAGGCGATCAGCCTTTATCCGAATTTTCTTGAAGCGCAACTTAAGCTGGGTGTTGCCTACATGGATTTGCAACAGTGGGACCAGGCCGCGCGAGAGCTCCGCCGCGCGTTGGAGATCAACCCGAAGACTGCAAACGCTTTGTTTGCGCTCGGCGAGATTTACTGGCGAGAGAAAAAATATGACCAGGCGGAAGAAGCGTTGCGCGCGGGACTCTCAATTGAAGACCGTTCCTGGCAAGGTCATTTTACCCTCGGACGGCTTTACTTGAGTAAGGGTGATATTACCAAGGCTGGAAAGCAGATTGCCCTCGCGATTCAACTTAATCCAAAACTGGCCGAAGCACATTTGCTCGCCGGTAACATTTTGCTGCGCGCGAATAAGCGCGAAGATGCGCTAGCCGAATTTCAGGAATATCTGCGGCTTGCGCCCAACGGTGAATTCGTCGAGCAGGCGCGCGCAGCTGTGGAAAAATTAAAGAAATAATCACCTCTCTGGGAATACCGGATGTTTTCGGAGAGTCAGAGACATGTTAACAAGGACAGGATTCTTGCTTCGCCATTTTTCTAAGTCACTCATCGCCTGTGCTACTCTGATAGCAGCCACGTCATCCATAGCCGCTCAACAGATTCAAGGAACCGTGCGCTATGCGGAATCAGGCCAGCCCGCGTTCAGCGTTCCGGTTCACTGTGACGGAACGGGTGGCATCAGTCAGCAGATGACTGATCGGAATGGCAAATTCTATTTCCGTGTCTCGCCCGGCCATTACACCGTTTACATACACATGCCCGGCTACCGGGACGAACAGAGATCTTTGGATCTGACTGATACCCAATCGAGCGAATACGTGGATATTCGCCTGAGGGATGATGGATCCCGGAAAACCAAGCCCGCTTCTGCAAACACACCCGAGGTGGATACGAACATACCCGCAAAGGCTCGTGAGGAATTTGACAAGGGCGAAGCCGCGTTGACCGGCGGCAAGAAAGAACAGCTCGAGGAGGCGACGCAGCATTACGAAAAAGCGGTCACTCTGTATCCGAATTACCTGCAGGCTCAATTAAGGCTTGGAACGACTTATATGGACCTGCAGCAGTGGGACAAAGCTGAAAGAGCGCTGCGAAAGACGATTGAAATCGATCCCAAAGCTGCCAATGCGTTTTTTGCGCTCGGAGAGGTTTACCTGCGACAGAAGGAATACGACCAGGCCGAGAAAGCGATGCAAGACGGGTTAGCGATTGAGACGCGCTCTGCCCAGGCTCACTTAACCCTAGCCCGGATCTACTGGGAAAGGGTTGCCGGAGTAAAGGAGGAGGCACAGTGGAGACCGCCGCTCGAAAAATCGTATGAGGAAGTCAAACAGTCTTTAGCTTTGGATCCCAACCTGGCGGCCGCGCATTTGTTGAAGGGCAATCTGCTGTTCAAGGTGAGACGCGCAGAAGACGCGCTTCATGAATTCGAAGAGTATCTACGCCTTGATCCCAAAGGTCAGTATGCAGATCAAACTCGCGCACTAGTGGAGAAGATTAAGAAGGCACTCGCCGGGCAGAAGCCATAACAGCAGGACAATCGCAGACTGAAAAAGTTGAGGCCGCACGCTTTTAAGTGTGCGGCCTCCTTTGATCGATTACGAAAGATCTGAATCAACCGGTCTTCACATCAAGCAGATGTCCCAGCTTTTCCTTTTTTGTTCGCAGGTATTTTACTGCCGGTCCGGTAGACTGAACTTCAATCGCGACCCGCTCGACGATTACCAGTCCCGCTTCTTCCATCGCTTGCAGTTTGCCGGGATTGTTTGAAATCACGCGCACCTTGCAAAGTCCCAGATCAAAAAGCACCTCAGCACATTGCCGGTACTCGCGAGAATCTACCGGTAGACCCAGGCGTTCATTGGCTTCAATGGTATCCGCTCCCTGATCCTGCAACGCGTACGCTCGAATCTTGTTAATGATCCCGATGCCGCGGCCTTCCTGTTGTTGATAGACGATGGCGCCGCGGCCGGCTTCTTCAATCATTTGCATTGTCCGGTGAAGCTGCTCGCCGCAGTCGCATTTCGCTGACCCAAATACGTCGCCGGTCAGGCATTGAGAATGAATGCGGACCAGCGTCGGAACATCACGGCGCAATTTCCCCTTGAACAGGGCGACAAACTCTTCGTCACTCGTCAAAGAACGATAGCCCGCGATCTGAAAAGTTCCCCACTCGGTGGGCAAATTGGCTACCGCGACGCGCTCCACCGATAACTCGCGCGACGACATCGGACAATTTTCGGCTGATTCCTGGCTCAAAACCTTGGCTTCCAAAATGATCTCCCTGCTTTACTCTGAAGCTCTATGCAAATTCGGTTAGTTGTTTCGCTTGGATTGATTATAGAAGTCGCCCGCCTTGGATACAAGCAAACGAACTAAAGTCCAGTTGCCTCAGTTAATTACTGTCCGCCTGCAAACTTCTATTGCTACCCTCTTGGGTCGCGCGATAAGATACGAGGGTCGGGCGAGAAGGAAGCCCGCCACCACCGAGTAGTCCTCCCGCTTACTTTACTCGGAGAGTCTGGCCTCAAAATTATGTCGGCGGAATCTGAAGAACTATCGGGCAAGACGGACCTCGACAACACCTTTGGCGGCAAGAGTCGCAAACGCGGACTTGAGCGACGGCCGGCGCTGGTATTCCTGCGTGGCGAACTGCTCGCGGTTCCCATACCACTCGAGCGCACCGAGGTAACGATCGGCCGGGCACTCGACGCTGACGTGCGCGTGAATGACACTCGCGCGTCGCGGCTCCATGCGCGGATCACGACGGAATGTAATGAGGCTACAGGTGAAAAGCGTTTCCGCCTTTCTGATCTTGGCTCGACTAACGGCACGCTGCTTAACGGCCGGCCTATCGATGAAGCCTATTTGCAGGACGGTGATAAGTTTGAAGTCGGCGATCAGCTGATTCGTTTTGAAATGCTCGACGAGATTGACCGTGAATTTCAGAAGCAGATTCATCGGCTGTTGGTCCACGATGATCTCACCGGCCTCTTAACGAGCAAATCTTTCTTCTCTGAGTTGCGGCGCGAATCGGCGCGGGCGGCTGCCGAATCGATGCCCTTCTGTGTTCTGATGATGGATCTCGATTACTTCAAAAAAGTAAATGACTCGTATGGGCACCTCGTCGGCAGCGAAACGCTGGAAGAGGTGGGCGCGGTGATCAGGAAGTCATTACGCGCAGGCGATGTTGCCGCGCGCTTTGGCGGTGAAGAGTTTGCGGCGTTTCTACTGGACGCTGACTATGCCCAGGGCCTCGTGGCAGCTGAACGCGTGCGCGCAGGAATTGAGAAATATGAATTCCCGGCCGTGCGCCGCGATAGCGGGATGCCTCGAAAGACTCATCAGATCACCATCAGCATCGGCATCGCCTCGTTTCCTGACGACGCGCGGGACCCGATTCAACTTGTGGAAATGGCTGACTCGGCTCTCTATCGCGCGAAGCGCAGCGGCCGCAATCGCGTCTGCGCATACCGGCCATCGCTCGCCGAAACTGAACGGCCGTTGAGGCCACGATCTTAATTGTCTTGAGCAAAGCATTTGTCGGAACCTTCCTACGCACTTCTCCGTGTTCTATAAATAACTATCAACCCGGAGACACGAAGAGCACCGAGGTTGCGCCTGGACAATCCGTTAAGGCTGTGCGGTAGTTTGAAAGAGTTGCCAAAAGGAAGCGACGGACGATAAGGTATCCTGCTTAAGTAACTAATTAGGGAGGCATTATCCGTGAAACTCTTGAATATCGTACTCTGTCTCGTCTTCTTAGTTTGTGGGTTTACGACCGCTGTAGCGCAACAAGGTGAGCAGCGTGCGCCGCTCAGCGAATCCGCCGTCGCTTTTGATTCGAAGGGCATGAATGTGATCGAAGCGCGATTATTGACAACCCTCCTTAACGGTTCGGCGGATTCGCCGGTGACCAACGTGAGAGTGGTCCTAAAAAATAACAGTCCCACCTTTTTTACTTACGCCTCGGGCTGGGCGACATTCTATGACGCCGGCGGAGTCCGTTGTGGTGAAGGCCAATTCAAAGCCGACGCGCTGGCGCCTGGGGAATCAGTTGAGACGGATACACCAGGTTTGCGATTGCGTTGTTCCCCGGCGACGTGGCGCATTGTCGCGACGAATTTATTGACTCGCACAAAAGAAATGGCGCCGGCAGAACCAGCGCCGCCACCTCCCGCTGAAGCGCCCATCGCCGAACGGCCCGCGCTGGTTAACTTCATCATCAGCATTGATGGCGAAGAGCATCCGATTCAGGTTAACAATCCGCTCGTGCTGAAGCTCGGAAACCGAGACCGAAAGATTGTGCTGCGCTCGGCTCCCTGAGATCTTTTCTCTAGAACAAGGTCAGGACCGAATATTAGACAATCACCGGCAACACCGCTGCCCCGCGCGGCATGATATAGCCACGGGCGCGAGACGAAACATTCGCAAGCGCTTCCTCGAGCGAGCCTGCAGGGACCATGCGCATCCGCCGCACCTCATCGTCGGCAAGCTTCGTTATCATCAGAACCCGAAAGCGCTCGGTCTTGCTAAGCAAAGCCCAGGCAGTCTGCCCGTTAACCTCGTACTCTTCCCGCAGCCGTGTTTCGAGCGCGGGCGAGTTCTCTGACTCGAACCACTTCAAAAAGTCTGCGCGGCCGAGACCGTCACTGCACTCGGCGAGCAGAACAATAGTGCCGCCGTCGACACAGGCCTGCGCCGCCATGTCGAGGGCTTTGTGCGCTTGAATCATGTTGATGTCGTAAGGCGAGCCGCCGCAACTGACCACAACCACTTCGCGCTTTTCATCGATTCGCTTCGAATGGCCAGCGAGATACGATTCGCACGCCAGGCGATGCGCAACCTTCCAATCGCCGGCGAAAACGCTTTGAGGATGCCCTTGTTCATTAACAATCGCGTTGATGATGAAAGCCGGATTGATCAGCGCCGCGACGCGTTCGCATTCCTCGTGCACCGCGTTTCCATCAAGTTTGCCCACGGCCACCCCGGCGCGCCGACCGCCGCGTTCGAAATCAAACGCCAGCATATGCGTCGCTTCAATGGTTCCGGCCGAAGCCAGGCCGGGACAAATCGATTTTCGGCCACCGGTAAAACCCGCGAAGTAGTGAAACCCGACCGCGCCCGTCAGAATTATCTTCGCAAAATCCCTTAAGGCTCGATTCACTTCGATCGGTTGACCCTGTTTCGTTGAGCCGATTTGTAGCAGTTGTCCGGCGTTGTGAGGATCGTGATCGATGAGGTGGATTCGTTGGGCGATGAATGGCGTCAGCAACTGGCGCTTTTCATCGGGCCGAGCGTGGCGATGGAGTCCGGTAGCGAAAATGATTGCGACATCGCCCGGGTCGACGCCCCCCTGGATTAAGCGGCGCACGAGCAGGTTAACGATCTGAGCGCTTGCTGTTGCCCGAGTCGCATCGGAGGCGACGATCAGGACGCTGTCCCTTGCTGAAACAAGTTCTTCCAGCGGCGGCCCTTCAAATGGATTATCAATTGCCGCGCCGATTTCTGAGTCGGACATCCGATGCGAGGTTGTCTGATCCTGAGCGAGCAGTTCGAAGCGTGATGAGTCGTAATCGAAGTTAACCAAGCCATTGCCGTAACCGAGTTGGATTCGCGGCATGGGCTTCAATCACGCTCGGGGCGGAAACAGGCGCGACCGGCATGACAAAAATGGAAGGTGTCGTCTTCGAATTCCGGCGTCTCCATCTGGATCGTCAGGTGATCGACACCGAAGCGGTCGTGCAACTTCGTCCGCAGTTCTTTCAAAAGACCTGGCTGCGAAATGCTTTGGGCATGAATAACGTGGGCGCTCAGGGCTTCGCGTCCTGAGGTAATCGTCCAAATGTGTAAATCGTGAACAGCCGCGACGCCGTCGGTCTGCAGAATCGCGTCTTCGACCGCCGCGAGGTTTATGTGTGCCGGGGTACCTTCCAGCAAAACGTTGGTAGCATCGCGAATCAGGTTCCAGGAGCTCCAGACGATCAGCATCGCGATGATTATGCTGAACAATGGATCAGCTGCATTCCAGCCGAACAGGGCAATCAAGGCGCCGGCAACGATCGCCGCGACCGATCCGAGAGCGTCGCCGATCACATGCAGCCACGCGCCCCGGATGTTCAAATCCTGATCCCGATCCTCATGCAGCAAATACGCGCAGAACAGATTCACGAGTAAGCCTCCCGAAGCGACAATCGTCATGGCGGTGCTTCTGACTTTCGTGGGCGCGAACCAGCGTTGATAAGCTTCGTAGACTATGATCAGTGAAATCAGGATTAACGCTACGCCGTTCACGAGTGCCGCCAGAATTTCGAGGCGGTAGTAACCAAAGGTCTTGTTCGGCGTAGCAGGACGTGCCGCAAACCACACGGCCATTAAAGCCAGCATCAATGCGGCCACGTCTGCCAACATATGGCCGGCGTCGGCCAGCAGCGCCAGTGATCCGGTCCACCAACCGCCGATCGCCTCGGCCACCATGTAGATAGCCGTGAGCGCGAGGACGATCGTCAGCGATCGCCGGCTTTCGGGAGCACGGCCATGCTGATGCGCATGGTCATGGTCTCTAAAGTCAGTTGTTACGTTTAAATTGGTCATGAACTCGAGCACTATCTCAGTTTGACTCGATAACTATTGCGAACATGCGCCACCCGCAAAACCTTCTAAGGAAGCAAGATTAGCAGATTAAGGAACTCGGGCAAAAAACTTGTCTCTCGGCGAAAGGCAGACGGAGCTTGTGGCACGGGCACCCACCCTTGAATCAGGCGCAAGAGGCGCGTCCACAATCAAATCGAACCAGTACCTTGCCGCAAACGTTTATTCATGTGTTCGGCCGGGCGGTGCTAGAATCCTCGTTCCATGGCGGCTACTGCTCAATTCATGCATCAGCAGGTGCGATCGCGCGCGGTTTCGTTGCGTTGGATAATTGGCGCGCGTGAAGACCTGATCTGGTTCATAGGTTCGGTCGCTTCAAGCTACTTACTGCTTGTCCTTTACGTCGCCGGCATTGTGCCGCTCATTCCAATGGTTGCGGCATGGGCAATTCTTGTCGATGCGCCACACGTTTTCGGCACGCTCTCAAGAACGTATTTCGATACTTCAGAATGGAATACGCGAAAGCGTCTGATGCTCGGGTCGCTTTTGTTCTTTGTCGTAGGACCGGCGATGGTCCTTCTCGGCTTTGGTTTCACTTTCTTTTTCCTGGCCGCGTTGTGGGCTTATTACCATCTCGTCAAACAGCACTATGGGTTCATGGTGCTATACAAAAAGAAAAACAATGATCTGGCTGCGGTAGACAATGCGCTTGATCGATTGTTATTGCTGTTCGCCTTCAACTATCCATTCGTCGCCTACATCGCTTCCGATCCAGCGGCGATGGAGCGCGTGCCGCCGGTCTTGCGCAACGGTGTCAATGCGGTCGCGTTGTTCCTGTTGGTTGGGACCGTGGTGCTGGGCACGGCGTGGATTGGGCGACAGCTTCAGCGTGCCTGGTTGCGACAGCCGCTGAATGTTCCGAAGTATCTGCTACTTGCCGCGGCCATTCCGATGCACTGGATCGCGCTGTTGACGCCAATGCCGAATAAGCCGATCGCGCTGGTGGCAATCCTCACGATTTATCACAACCTGCAATATCACCGGCTGATTTGGTTTCATAATCAGAAATATAGCGTCAGGAGCCCAACCCTCAGGGAGGGCGCCGTCGGCTCTTTGGATCTCAAAAAGAAATATGGACCGGCAGCTCTGATCAGCCGCCGCCTAATTTTTTATGTCGGGTTTGGCATTCTGTTCGGCCTCATGTATCAGGGACCGCGGCAAGTCCTGGGTTACATGGGGCTGAAAGCTACTCAAGGCGTTCCGACTGCCGAACTGCCGGTATCGCTTCAACTAGGCGTGGCGTTTCTCTGGGGCGTCGCCTTCATTCACTACTACCTCGATTCCAAAATCTGGCGCGTGCGCCGTGATCCGTCCGTTGGTCAGGCGCTGAAAATGGACTGAGGCGGGCCGGTTTAGAGGCAAGCGTTCAGCGAGTCTTTTTTTGCTTGAATTCCAGGGTGCGTGGTTTTTCGTCTCGTGCCGTTTCAGTTTTGCAAAAGCCACTCACAACCTCTACGAACTTTTGCGGACACTCAGCCGGCGGCAAGTGCCCACAATTGCGAAAGACTATCAGCCGCGAATCTGCGATAGCATCGCGCAAGCGATAGCCTCTGCTTAGCGGGATGTGCGTGTCATTCTCGCCCCAGAGGATTAACGTGGGCTGGCGAACCTGATGCGCATCACGCTGCAACCGGTTGGCATTCCAACGGCGCACGGTTCGAAGCATTGCGCGGTGAGTGCTGGCTGTTTCCAGCAAATGATGCCGGGCTGCGACCGTCTGTTCATTTATTTCCCTGCCCATCCGGCGATACATTTCCTGCATGCGCTTGCGCAGGACCCAGCGCGAACCGAGAAACAGAGGTGTCGCAATGTCGCCGATAATCGGCAAACGTGAAAACCGCAATAGCATTTTCTTTTTTGGTTCGTCATCACTAACGGCTCCCACCAGCACGAGCTTATCTACTCGATCCGGATAATCGAGCGCGGCCGCCAACGCGATCGCCGCGCCGTAAGACGCTCCCACGAGTGTCGCTTTTTCGATTCCCAGTCGATCCATCAGACCAAGGACTGCCTGAGCCTGGAATTCAATCGTGTAATCGCCGTGGGCGGGCTTGTCAGAGTAACCATAACCCGGCAGATCGGGAGCAACTACATGAAAACCCTGGGTCGCCAGGGGTAAGAACACCTCGCTCCAGATCAGCGTCGAAGAAATAAATCCGTGAATCAGAATGATCGGCGGCGCGTTCTCATCACCCGCTTCCTGATAATGAACTCGCACGCCATCGACGGTCGTAAACCAGGAATATTCCGGATGATAAATGTAATCGAGACTCTCCGGCCAACTTACGTCTTTTGGGCGTGTCAGAAGCTTCGTGGCCACCGCCCCGGCGATTACTCCGGATATTCCCGCGAGCAAATAACGTTTCTTCATACGAATGGAATTCTAACAATTGGCCTGCATAGAGAAAAGCCGGTCGCTGATGAAAGACCGCAATCGATATCGGCTAGCCTCGATTCCTCAATTGGCAATAACAACCCGCGGGTGCAAATATTTTCCTTCCGCATCATAAGCGCCGATCGCGACTAAATTTCCGTTTGGATCCCGCAGCCGCACACTTTCATTGCCTTTCCAATTCGATCCGGCACCGTCTATTCGCAAGTTGATGCCATGAACTACGCGCGGTACATCATCAGGACTTAAATCGATAGATGGCAAGTGAGAAAGAGCTGTGTCGGGCGAAATCAGCGCGTGTTCCAGCGAATCTGAATCTGAGAGTTCTGTCAGTTGTTCAGGAAGGAGCGCCTGTTCGACGCGGAAGTTTCCCGCCCGGGTGCGACGCAATTCGCACAGGTGGGCGCCCACGCCGAGCTTGTGGCCCAGGTCTTCGGCCAGCACTCGAACATAGGTTCCGGCAGAGCAGACGACATGAACTGCAATATCGCGGGTGTCATCGTCGTTCATTCTTAGTGAGTCGTCTCCAGAAACTGCCTGAAACTGAAAGACCTGAACGCGCGCAGCTTTGCGCTCAACTTCTTTTCCTCGTCGCGCAAGTTCATAAAGTTTTTCTCCGCCAACCTTCCTGGCGGAAAACATTGGTGGCGTCTGTTCGATTTCACCGCGCAGCGATGACATGGCTGTTTCAATTTCCTCGGGGGTCAATTTCGCCGCGGTTGCCCGTGTCCGAGTCTCGATGCGTGTGCCGGTCGCATCGCCGGTCTTTGTCTCATAACCGAAACGAATCACGCCCGTGTACTCTTTTTCCGCGCCGCTCAAAAATTGCGCCAACCTCGTCGCTCGTCCGACCAGGATTACCAGCACGCCCGTCGCAAATGGATCGAGCGTGCCTGTATGTCCAACTCGTTTTACGCGCAGAATTTTTCGCACGTGCGCCACCACATCATGCGAAGTCATACCTGCCGGTTTGTCGATTATTAGCACGCCGTCCACGCCGACCATTTTAGAGTTTTGATTTGCGATTGTCGCTTCGAAAGTCAGGCGAAGGGCGTTCGGTTTGTGATGGCTGTGGATCAGATTCCATGCAGCCGCAGGCGGAATTCGTCGTTAAAAGCAGCAAGATCGGGTAAGCGGCGAGAGAATTTGTGCGCCTCACTTAAGAGCATCGGCAGTCCGCGCTTTTCCAGATTCAAACCATATGCAAAGTTTGAAAACATTGAGGCGATGTGGGGATTTAATCGTTCCTGGACGCCAAAGCGAATTGCTCGCAATGCTGTCGGCGCAAAACCGGCGCTGCGACGCGGATTCACGATTTCAATTGCGCGATCAAAAATGTGCAGGCGCGTCGTGATATCACGCACAGCTAAATCGCGATGCATTAAGGCGTTCGCGAGCGCTTCAGCAACGACGCCGCGATGATAGTTGGCGCGCGCCACCACGCCAGCTGAATCATCCGGATCCGCCGCCGACACCGCCGGACGCGAATCTTGCAGGTCGCAATAACGTCTGACAAAACGCCAGGCTGCTTCATAGATGATTGCGAGATTGCCGGTCAGCTCAACTCGCTCGATTACCGGAGCTTGGTTTGTATCACCGCTGAATCGCGTGGCGGTAAATGACGCTCTGGGCAGGAGTCTAGCGACACTTTCATTCCGACCGAACAACAAAATTCCAGCGACCGTAGGCGTGACGTCGCTTCCAGTGTTTGTGGCAAGCAGCAGGTATCGCTCGAGAATCTCGGCGGTCGGATAACCCCTGGCGCGCGTTTCATCGAAGGCGCCCCCTTCAAATCCGCGCATGAAGCTCCACAGGTGGGCTTCATCAATGTCCGCGACGGTCGCACCGATTGGCGGCAAGCTTTCGTAAGAAATTGGCCGCACATCGTCCAGCAACGACGCCAACTCCTCCGGCGTTGCTTCGCGTTTTTCGGCGCCGAGTCGTATGAAAAATCTGCCGTCCCTGGTTCGATAAGGTTTTCGCCGGCCGTCAATATCGAGCGAGACAATGCGCCGGCCGTTGTCAAACGCCACCCGATCGATAAACGGGATCAGGGCGGGGGTCATCTCTTCACGACAAATGCGCGCCAGCTCTTCCTGCACTTCCTCAGGGTGATCGATCCCTTCGACGCGCATCTGATCGTTGACGCCAAAGACGATCACACCTCCGCCGGTGTTGGCCATCGCGACAATCTCCTGGGCGATGCGTTCAGAATTCGAAAGTTTGACTTTGAGTTCGAGGAAGGTGTCTTCACCGCCGCGCACCAGCCGTATCAGCTCAGTGCGGTTGGTTTGGGGCGCTCCACTCGAGTACAGGTACTCCTGGAAAGAGCGTTCGGTGACCGGCTCGTGCCGTTGATTGCTGCGAAATCTTCTGCGAGCCATTTGTGTAATGACGGGGCCGGCGAGCCCGCCCGGATGCCGCAGCGCCTATGGACGTGCAAACATCGCTGGAATCTCAGATTAATGCTTCACGCGTTTGCCATCTCAGTGTAGCATAGCGCGTCTCGTGAGGTATGTTTGGAGTTCCGCCTTCAGGCGGAATGCCTGCTTGACGAAATGCTCCGCCCGGAGGCGGAAGTCCTGACAACAGATGTTCTCACGTCGAAATCACGCCAATCATGCTTATATTGCGCTTGGCTCGAATCTGGGCGATCGCGCGAGAAATCTCCTGCTCGCGGTACGAGGAATGATGGAGGCTTCGCTATGTGTGTGCCGTCTGTCTTCGATCTTTGAAACGGAACCAGTTAGCGAAATAAAGCAGCCATCTTTTCTAAACATGGTAGCAGAAATAGGAAATCCTTTACCGCCTCCGGAGCAGGTGATGGCGCGGCTGTTGCGAATTGAATATGCCCTGGGGCGCACGCGAGAAATTCCCGACGGACCGCGCACAATCGATCTTGACCTGCTGCTCTATGGAGATGTGCTGAGCGACACTGAGTTCCTCAGACTCCCCCATCCGCGTTTGCATGAGCGTCGTTTTGTTCTCGAGCCGCTGGTCGAGGTTGCGCCGCGCCTGGTCCATCCAGTACTGAAGAAGACTGTGGCGGAACTGTTAGAAAGTTTGGCAGACAGGTCGAACGTAAAAAAAGTGACTGCGTTATGAGCTATTTCGCCGCCAGCGCGCTTCGAATCCTCAATCCAATTTCGCGGTGGGCAAAAATCTGGGTGCCCGCCTGATCTTTGTCGCTTGCTCGAACGCGTAGGCGAACTTTATTAACGTCGGCTCGCTCCAGGCCCGGCCAAAAAATGAAATTCCCACCGGCAAACCAAACACGTAGCCTGCGGGCACGGTTATATGCGGGTAGCCGGCGACGGCGGAAGCGGTCGAATAGCCGCCCGCGAAGTGATCTCCGTTCACCCAATCAGTAGGCCATGCGGGACCACCCGTGGGCGCAATGAGCGCGTCGAGTTTGTTCTTGTCCATCACAAAATCGATGCCTTCCTTGCGCGACATCCGGTGATTTTTTGCGAGTGCGTCGCGATAGGCTGTGTCGGTCAGCGGACCTTTCGCCTGGGCCTTGATAAAGAGATCCTGATCAAAGTAAGGCATCTCGCGATCGCGATATTGTTCGTTGAAATCGATAATCTCTTTCAAGCTCTTCACGGGAGCCCGCGGACCAAGCGAAGCGAGGTAATTGTTCAGGTCGGTCTTGAATTCGTAAAGCAGAACTTCCAATTCTGAATCATCGAACTTGCCCTGGGTCGGAATGTCGGCCGGATCAATCACGGTTGCGCCGTGTTTCTTAATGATATCGATGCAATCGTTCATGAGTTTGTCGACGGCATCATTGAAGCCAAACCCCTTGCGGTGCACGCCGATCCGCGCGCCCTTTAAACCGCTCGCGTCGAAAAATTTAGTGTAATCTGCAAAAGAATTGCCGGCTTTGGTCGCAGAGTCGCGCGGATCCGGACCGGCGAGCGCGCTCAGCAAAACTACGGCATCGGTCACGGTGCGGCACATCGGCCCAGCCGTATCCTGACTGTGCGCGATAGGCACGATCCCTGCTCGGCTGATCAAACCAAGAGTCGGCTTGATTCCCACCAGCGAATTCGCGTTCGAAGGGCAAACCACCGAGCCGTCGGTCTCTGTGCCGACTCCGATCGCACTGAGGTTGGCCGCGATTGCGGCCCCTGTGCCGGAACTGGATCCGCATGGGTTGCGATCAAGCACGTAAGGGTTCTTTGTCTGTTTGCCACGACCGCTCCAACCACTACTCGAGTGGCTCGAACGAAAATTTGCCCATTCGCTCAAGTTGGTTTTGCCGAGGATTGTTGCGCCCGCGTCGCGTAACTTCCTCGCCACGGTTGAATCCTGCAGTGGAATTGATCCGCCGAGCGCCAGCGACCCGGCGGTTGTTGTCAGGCGATCGTGGGTATCGATATTGTCCTTGATCAGCACCGGAATACCGTGCAATGGACCTCGCACGCCTTTCGCCTTACGCTCCTTGTCCAGATCGTTTGCAATCGACAACGCATCCGGATTCAACTCGATTATCGAGTTGATTGCCGGCCCGCGCTTGTCGATGTCATCGATTCGATCCAGATACTTTTTGGCCAGCGAATGCGCCGTGTATTTCCCTTGCGACATTCCGCTTTGCAAATCGGCGATAGTGAGCTCGTCAAGTTCGAATGCCGGCGGCGCCGGCGAGTCGGTTTCTGCCACCTGCTTCGCAAAAGCTTTCCTGGCTGAAGCTCCAACGCGTTCGCCGGCCAACGCCGCGCCGCCAAGAATTCCGCTGCGTACAAAGTTTCTGCGATTCATTAGATCCTCGCTTTAACATGGCAAGTGTCAGAAGGCGGACTGAGCGAACCCCGACGCGTCCGGATTGCCGCGCGCTCTTCTGGCACGATAAGATCGACGCACTTCTATGCCGAGCCCCGGGAAAAGTCAACAGAAAAAATTGACCGGCAAAGACCGTTCAGTAGATCATTACTGTCGACTCATTAACTTCGATTCGCTATGCTTAGCGCCTGATGTTATCGCCGAATCGGGAACACGGTCTTAGCTGATGCAGCGCATTCCGGTGCGTCTAAAAGGGCGCGAACAAACATACGAAATCAAGATTGGCACGCGCTTACTGTCGAGCCTGGGAAGCGACGTCCGGGCAGTCCTGGGTCCGGATGCGCGCCGAGTCGTCATCATTTCCAACCGAACTGTCTTTGATCTCTTTGGCCGGCAGGCCGCCGGCAGCCTGACAAAAGGCGGCTTGAAAGTCAGTCATTGGCTGATGCCCGACGGTGAACGAAACAAGACTTTGCAAAGTTTGAGCAAGGCGCTCGGGTTTTTGCTTGATGCAGGGCTCGAGCGCAGTGACGCAATCATCGCTCTCGGAGGCGGGGTCGTCGGCGATTTGGCCGGATTTGCCGCGGCGAGTTATATGCGGGGAATTTCTTTTGTGCAGGTTCCCACGACTTTGTTAGCCCAAATCGATGCTTCAGTCGGAGGTAAAACGGGCGTCAATCTCGAAGGCGGCAAAAATCTGGTCGGCGCATTCCATCAACCACGTTTGGTTTTGATTGATACTCGGACGCTGAAAACGTTACCGCGACGAGAACTTACTGCGGGCTGGTGCGAAGGCGTAAAGCAAAGCGCGATCGCGAGCAGGAAACTCTTCGATCAAACCTGCAAAGCTCTCCGTAATCCCAACGACCAGGATCTTCTGGTTGCCGTCATCGGGGCGCAATGCCGTTTTAAGGCGTCCATTGTCGCTGCTGATGAACGCGAGGAAATCGCCCGCAATGATCGGCGCTCGCGTCGCATTCTGAATTTCGGACATACGACGGCGCACGCGCTCGAATTGCTTACCCAATACCGGCGCTTTCGACACGGCGAGGCGGTGGGTCATGGTATTCTGGTGGCGGGTGAGATCTCAAAAAATCTGGGTATGCTCCCCCATTCCGAGTTACAATCGTTGCGTGACGCGGTGACGTTGTGCGGAAGATTACCTCGGGCGGACGATCTGTCAATCAACCAAATCATAAAGAGTCTGGCACGTGATAAGAAAGCTGTTGGTGGAACTGTTAATTGGATTCTGCTCGAGCGGATTGGCTCTCCCCGAATAGTTAGCGGCCGCGAAATTACCCCGGCGCTGTTGCGCGAGTCGCTTCGTGCGGGACTCGCTTAGCTGAAAGATCGAAGCACCGTCGAAATCCATGAATAACAAACGAAGTAGTCACCGCTTCAGTGAACTGGGATCGGCACGGCTAAACTTCATCATCGCACTAATCATAGTCGTCGGTACCTTTTATATCGGCTATAAATACGTTCCGGTTGCCTACCAGGCCTACCAGTTCAAAGACGCAATGCAGATTAAGGTTGACACTGCCGCCACTCAAGGGTTCGACCCAAATTGGGTCCGGGACCAGTTGGTGAAGAGTGAAGCTGAGTTTGGCGTTCCCGCAAATGCGGTCATCAGTCCGTCAGCGAGTGAGGGGCGAATAGAAGTGCGAGTGCAATACACGAACCCAATCGAGTTTCCCGGCTACACCTACAACTACGAATTCGATTACACCGCGAAGAGTAATATTTTCCTCACCGGAAAATAGAGATTCTTAGAACGCATGCCGGTAAGGCGCAGATCGCTTTGCGAGCGTGCTTAGGTGGAGAGTGGTGTGATTTGGCCGGCGCCGGCAATCTGGACCAGACCGCCCGGCATTTCGGCAAGCCAGGTTGTGGGACAGACCCCGCAGCGGGTGCATTGATCAACCGAAGGGCACGGAGCAGTTGAGCGGGCGGCGTGCGACCGTTCGTGCTCCTGCTGCATGAAGTCCCGTGAGATGCCAGAGTCGACGATCTCCCACGGCAGGATTTCATCGTAGCTGCGACTGCGGCTGGTGTGAAATCCTGGATCAATCGGAGTTTCGCGCAGGGCGGCGGCCAGATCACCGTTAAGGCGCGCCGCAGCTTCGATGACCCGCGCGACGCGACGATCACCAGACGAAAATAGCGCCTGCTCATGCGCGATGCGCGCGGACATCGCGCGGACTTCTACGTTAGGAATACGGGCCAGTTGTTTGCATGTCCATTTCAGACGCCTTTTCAGCTCTCGCTCTTCGCAAATAGGTTCCCATTGAAATGGTGTATTCGGCTTGGGCACAAAGCCATTGAGCGAAGGAATAATCTTTCCGGCCCGGCCAAAACGGCGACCTGTTTCCAACATACGATTCTTGATTCGCTCCACGAGCCCGACCATCTCTGCGAGGTCTTCATCGGTTTCCGTCGGCAGGCCCACCATTAAATAAAGCTTGACCGTGAGCATGCCGCGATCGAAGACCGCACCGCAGATGTCAACAATCTCGTCGTTGGTTAGGTTCTTGTTAATGACCCGGCGCAAACGATCAGAGCCAGTCTCCGGCGCCACGGCGATTTGCTGATCGCGAGACTCAACCAGCGCGTCCAGCAATTCGTCCGAGATCTGATCCAGACGGAGCGACGAAACCGAGATCCGATAATTCATCTCGCGCAGCCCCTTCAGGATTTCGCTTATCTCGGGGTGGTCGCAAACAGCAGTTGAAACCAGGCCAATCTTGTCGGTTCTTGCGCGCCATTCGCGCGCCTTTGCCAAAATATCGCGCGCCGGTACAACGCGTGGCGGCCAGTAATTAAATCCCGCCCAGCAAAAACGGCACCCCTGCGAGCACCCGCGGGAAATCTCAATTAGAAACCGATCACCCATCTCGGCTTGAGGCGCGAAGATGGTCGTCGACGGGGCAAAGACTTCGTCGCGTCTGAGCTGCTCAACTACATCGAGTTGTTGGCGCCGAATTGCTCGTCTCAGGCTTCCTTCCTTTGGATTCTCGGCTGCGACCGCGCGACCGATGCGGAGCGGAATGCCCTCAGCGGTCGGAGTGTAGGCCGCAATCCTTCCGTCGCCCTGGTAACTCACCTCATAAAGCGAGGGCACGTAGAAGCCGCGTCCCTGCCGGGCCAGCGCCAAAAGTATTTCTTCCTTCGAATCATTCTCAAAGATTGCCTCGACAAGTTTTGGACCGAGTATTTCACCTTCACCGACTCCGATAAGATCCGTAAATTCGGCAATCGGCTCGGGATTGAGAAACGAGGCCGCGCCGCCCATCACGACCAAGGGATCGTGTCTGGTTCGGTCCTTCGCCCAAACCGGCACTCCGCTCAGCTGGAGCATGCGGGCCATGTTGAGGTAGTCAGTTTCGAATGAGATCGAAAATGCGATGACATCGAAATCGCGTACTGGCGTCTGGGATTCGAGCGAAAGCAAAGGCGTTCGGGTCCTCGCATATTCGCCCATCTCGTCAATTGCGGCACCGTCACGGGAGGTGCCCCGGCTAACCCGCGGACTTCTAACACTGTCAGGCAGGAACGCGCGTTCGCATGAAACATCAGGCAGGCGATTGAAGAGTTCATACATCGCCTGAAAGCCGAGGTTCGCCATCCCGATCGAATAGACATTCGGATAGCAAAGGCCAATGCGCAGTTGCGCGCCACGCTTAAGCACCCAGCCTTCTTCGGCAGCGAGTTTTTGCCTATAGCTTTCGACGATTCTTTTCATAATTGTCAGTAGTCAGTAGTTCGTTGTTAGTTGCATAGGCGGTTACGTGCCAACTAACAACTGACTACTAACAACGAACATTCTTAGTGTTGCATCGTCTCAAGGAAAGCCTTGAGTTTGCGCGAGCGCGAGGGATGGCGAAGTTTCCGCAGCGCCTTGGCCTCAATCTGACGAATACGTTCACGAGTGACCGCGAAATGCTGGCCGACTTCTTCGAGTGTGTGTTCAGAACCCGTCGTGCCAAGGCCGAAGCGCATCTTGATGACCTTCTCTTCGCGCGGCGTCAGCGTGGCCAGGACTTCATCTGTGATCTCGCGCAGGTTGGAAGCCACCACAGCGTCCGATGGATTCAAAATCGACTTGTCTTCGATAAAGTCACCCAGATGCGAATCTTCTTCTTCGCCAATGGGCGTTTCCAGCGAGATTGGCTCTTGCGCGATCTTCAGGACCTTACGCACCTTGGAAACGGGAATGTCCATCTTCTTGGCGATCTCTTCGCTGGTTGGTTCGCGCCCCAGCTCCTGGACGAGTGCTCGTGAGGTCCGAATCAGCTTGTTAATCGTTTCGATCATGTGCACCGGGATACGTATCGTCCGTGCCTGGTCCGCGATCGCGCGAGTAATGGCCTGACGAATCCACCAGGTCGCGTAAGTCGAAAACTTGTAGCCGCGCCGCCATTCGAACTTGTCTACGGCCTTCATCAATCCGATGTTGCCTTCCTGAATCAAATCCAGGAATTGCAGTCCGCGGTTCGTATATTTCTTGGCGATTGAGACAACCAGACGGAGGTTAGCTTCAACCAGCTCGCGCTTTGCCTGTCCGGTGTGATGCTCGCCGGTGATAATCGATTGCAGCGAGCGCTTGATCTCGACGGGCGGGACGTGATGCTCCTCTTCGATCAGTTGCAAACGCTTCTTACCCGAGGAGACGCGCTTCTTCCACTCCTTCTGATCGGCGGCTTTGATTCGTTTCTTGCTTAGCTTGTCGCTGTAGGTGTCGATTTCGCGCTCAGCCGATCGAACCTGTTTTTGCACATTGCGGATGGCGTTGATGAGACGCTGGCGCGAACGCTCGGTGAGATTCAGCCGGCCGATTTCGTCAGCCATTTCAATTCGCATGCGCGCTACTTTGCGCCGCAACCGAAGTAGCTTCCTGGTTTTCTTGCCGCGGGTAATTTTTTGTTCCGCGCGCAGCTTGGCCCAATCTTTCAGCGCCTGCTTGAAAAGTTTGCCAATGTTTTCGATGCCTTCAATCGTCCATTCGCGATATTCGTCAGCCTTGTCTTCTTCGCCGGCAAGTTCGGCCTGCTCAGAAAACGTGACCACCTCGCGAATGTTGATCCTGCCAAATCTGAGTTCTTCGCCGATTTTCAGCAGTTCACCGATCGCAATCGGCGAACGGGCAATGGCCTTTTGAGTTTTGATTTGTCCGCGCTCGATGCGCTTGGCGATGGCAACTTCACCCTCGCGGGTCAGGAGCGGCACGACTCCCATTTCGCGCAGGTAGAGGCGCACCGGATCGTTGGTTTTTTCCAACGCTCCGGCAGACAAATCCAATTCGAGATCTTCATCAGCCTCGTCGTCTTCGACCGGGATAGCTGCGGCCTGTTCAATCAGGCGCTCGTCGGAATCGGCCACGTGGATGTTCGAAGCGTCAAGCTTTTGCAGCACATCTTCTATGTCGTCAGGCGAGACAACATTGTCCGGCAATTCACGATTCAAATCATCGAAGGACAGAAATTTCTTATCACCACCAATTTGCAAAAGGCGATCCATAACATCATCTCGATCTTTTTCTTCTATGCTCACAGTCACGTCCTTAGCTTAATTTCCTTTATAAAAACTTTTCTTCACGAGCCGGTGGTTGCCGGCATCTTTGGCCACAACGCATTTCGTTTTTTGTCTAATTCCAATCGCTCCATAGCTAAACGCTCGAGGCTTTCGTAATCCTGGGCGCGCTCGGCAGCCGCAAGTTCAAGATTGACCGCTTCGATGCGGTCGTTGACGTTTAGCAGGCGCAAGTCGGTCACGCATCTTTCAGCCGCTGCGAGTTTGTCTTCTTCAAACTCCCAGCGCTTGAGAGTTAAAAAGCGCGCCAGCAGCTCGCTGGACGGCGCATCATCTGCCAACATTTCACTCAAAGAAGCCGCATCCATGTCGACCGCTTTGTCGTGCAATTGGATTAGTGCTCGAAAAATTGGAGTCGTCACCAGGTCGCGGTAATCTTCCTCTTCCAGGCGAGGGAGGATCACGCGCCGAAGCTCTTCATCTTCAAACAGCAACTGCAGCAGCCGCTCTTCAACGTCAGTTGGCTCAGCGGTCGCCGGCTTAACTATTTCCTGAACGCCGGTCCCGCTTCCACTTGCGCTCATGCGCACGCGTTGCCAAATTTCGCGACGCTGATCAGGCTGCACCCGCAGCGAATCCATGGCGATATCAAAATATTCGCGCCGCTGAATCCGGCTGCGCACAGCACGAACGTACGGGAGCACCTCTTCGACGGCCGCCTGCTTGTCCGGCGGGTTCCGAAGATTGCGATCCCGTACCGCTTGATCGATCACAAATTGTATGTGGGGCTGTGCTTTGCTTCGCCGCTGCTGATACTCATCAACGCCGTATTTTCTGATGAAATCGTCCGGATCGGCGTTGTCCGGGAGCACCAATACCTTAACTTCAAGATCTTCTGTCAGAAGTGTCTCGATCGCCCGTTTTGCCGCCTGCACGCCCGCTCGATCACCATCATAGTTCACCACTACCTTACGCGCAAATCTGCCTATTAGTTTCACCTGCTCCGGCGTTAGCGCAGTGCCCAAACTGGCCACCAAATTGCGGATTCCGGCCTGATACGGCACGATCAGATCGAGATATCCTTCAACCAGGATCGCGAAGCCCTGGCGGCGAATTTCATCGCGCGTCAGGTTCAAGCCAAACAGGTGGCGGCCCTTGGTGTAAGCCGGAGTTTCCGGCGAGTTCAGATATTTCGGCTCGCCCTCAGGATCCAGGGTGCGACCGCCAAAAGCTATGGGTCGTCCCTGCGCATCCATCACGGGAAACATCAAGCGGCCCCGAAACCGATCATACGAGCCGCCTTCATCTTTCTTTACCACCAGCCCGCTGCGTTCGATGAGTTCCTGCGCCGCTCCCTTTTGCCGCAGATGAGTTGAAAGTGCTTCCCAGCTGTCCGGAGCAAAGCCGAGCCGGAAAGTTTTTCGCGTCTCTTCATTGATGTCGCGGCCGTCGAGATACTCGCGTGCGGCGCGTGCCGGCGCTGAACTACCCTCAAGTTGCTGTTCCCACCAGGACAGCGCCCACTGATTCAATTCGATTACCTGATCAGTTTCCCGCTGGCGGGCTTCAAAACGGCTGTCATCAACCATCTTCGGCAAAGGCACGCCGGATTTCTCGGCCACGATCTTGATCGCTTCTGGAAAAGTGACTCGTTCAATTTCCATGATGAAGTTGAAAACTGAACCGCCTTTTTGACACCCGAAACAGTAGAAGATTTCTTTCGCCGGGTTTACCGAAAACGAGGGCTTGGTCTCTTTGTGAAAGGGACACCGCGCGACCCAGTTGGCGCCGGTTTTTTTCAGCGAGACATAATCCTGCACGATGCGGACGATGTCCGCCTGACGGCGAAGGTCATCTATGAAAGTTTGCGGGAAGCGCATGAACAAGTTTATGAACCAGCCAGCTAACAACGTCAACTCATCGTTTCTTAAGAATTCGAGCGCGAGTGCGCTCAACGATAGTTGTCCGACGATAATGTTTTGCCAAGTCTGTACTGTGAACGAAAGCCAATACGAACTTCGCGACGGTCAACGCGCCTTGCCGAGGGGGACGAAAGACAATGACGCCGCGATGACTGTCGGCTGGATATGCTTTCAGGTCAAGAAAATCTGTGTCGAGAGTAAAGAGGATTCGATCGTGAGATGTCGCTGCTTTCAGCACCGCGGAATCGTCTGCTCCTGACAATCCCTGGTCGAGTACTGTGTCAACATCAAGCTTGATTGCCGTCAAATCATCGCGAAGACATTGCGAGATGTTTTGGTCTAACTTGATTTTCATGCGGCTGGGACTTTACGCGCTAACTCCGCCGCATATGCCACTGCTGCGCGAACATCCTCTTCGGTTAGCGGTGGGAAATGCTTTGTGATTTCCTTGGGAGACAAACCTTCAGCTAACGAATCCAGGATCACCGCAACATTAATCCGGGTTCCTTGGATACACGGCTCGCCGCCGCACACGTTAGGCTTAACCACGACGCGCTTCAGGAGTTTTCTGTGTGCTGTTTCCGTCATCGCAAAGCCATTCTACTCGATTCAAAGACAATGGTCACCGAGGTTGGTTTCCATGAAAAACGCATCACCCACTGGCGAGTCTAATCGATGGATGAATGAAAGCCCACGGTTTTTGAATGCGTTGTCCGCTAGTCACATATTCTTGCAAACCTTCCTCAATTAGTTGCAGGTTCGCTTGGAGTCCTTCTATTTCCCTTCTTGTTAAAGTTACTTGGAAGGCTTCGCGGTGAACGCCTTTCAGTTGCTTGCCGGACACTTGAACTTCCAGCACGTAAGTACCTTCACGCCAAAATACGCTATCGGTCAAGAATTGGACTGCTTGTTGAAATTCCTTCGACCGAATTATTTCCTGTGCTGGTTCTTTAACTTGGCCGCTTAGATAATTGAAATGCTCTCTAGCTACGTTTATTTTCTCTTGAGCCTGGCGCTGAAAATGTGAGTCATTAAAAGTAAGGTACTTCTCCGTGAGCGTCTCCGTAATAGCTTTGACTGCAAGAACGTTTTGGGTCTTATTCATTGACAAACCCGGGATTTCGGGCACATTGAAGCTTGCAAGGGTTTCAGCCACGGAACTCCATTTCAATAGTCTTTCTTCTCTAGATTCGTGCTGTACTCGAACAATCATTTCAGTAACGATTACGTCGCGATTTTGAGACGATATTGAAGCGGCAAGCTGAATCACAGGACCTGCCGGCGTATATCCCAAAACTACTGTAGGAGCCGGAATTAATTCCAGCTTTGGCTTCTTCCTGGCTTCGTTGATCCACTGGATTATTTGCGGAGCCCAAGCTGCAGCACCAACAATAGCTACTATGTCAGATCCGGTCATTGATCCTCCTTACGACACCCTGTTGGGTGATGAGAGATTATTGAAGGCTCAAGACTATAACCATAAGCGAATCAACTCAACCACAGTCGCGCCTGCTCCACCTCTGTCTTGCGAGGCCGGCATGAACCGCGCGACGTGTGGATGATCCACGAGCATTTCCGCAACCGCTTTGCGCAACGCGCCGGTGCCGTGGCCGTGGATTATGCGCACTTCGCTCAAGCCGTTCAAGAACGCTTGGTCGAGAAACTTATCCACCAGTTCCACTGCTTCATCGGTTTTCTTGCCGATTAGATTGAGTTCAGTGCTAAGCGGGCTATCTTGCCGGTCAGGCGAATGCAGATGTAGTTCGGTTGTCGCGGCTTGTCTCCTGGCATCCTCAAGCGACGCTTTGCCCCGTCCGCGCGTCGCGTGCGCGTCCTGCGCCTGATCTGCGGGCGCGACGTCCGGGCCACTCAACAGTTTCAGATTCGAAAGCTTTTCCCGCATGTGGAGCGAGCCCACGCGTACTTCAGCTTCGTCGCCTTTGATACGATCGATGATGCCAACCGAACCGAGGGTACTCGATCGAACTCGATCTCCGGTCTGCAGCGATCGGATTTTGCCGGCAACGCGGACATCTCGTGCGGATTCAGCAGGCTCATCTGCGACAGAGTGTCGCGGGGCGGCATGCGGCGCGTCACTGACGACCTTACCATCGCGAACGACACGCACACCGCGAAGCGGCGGGGGCAAGCCCCCTTCCTGACCATGAGCTGAGGGTAGTTGAATGCTGGAAGCCGACATGCGCGACGTTTGCGCGGCTTTCTGTGCTTCGCGCTTTAGTTCCGCGGCCCGCTTCTGCGCTTCCCGTTCCACCTTCGCTCGTTCGGCGCGCTCTTCAATCTTCAAGACAATTTCGCGCCCGCGTTTATCGAATTCGCTTAACATCCTGGCAAGAGATTCTTCAAATTCGATCTGGCGGGCTGCTTCTCGCTTTTGAAATTGCTTATCGAGCGAAGCAAACCTCTCCGCGACCGCCGCGCGTTCTTCTTCCAGGGCGGATCGCAGACTTTCAGCCTCTTCAGCTTCACGCTTAATTCGGCGAAGATATTCGGTCGTCTGCCGCGAAGATTCCTGGACCTGAGTTATTGCGCTGCTTATGACCTCGCTCGGAATGCCGAAGCGTTGCGCGATCTCCAGACCGGAAGACGAACCGGCAAGGCCGACGAGGAGACGATAAGTTGGGCGCAGCGTCTTCTCGTCAAATTCAACACTGGCATTCAACACGCCGGGTTGATTCGCAGCATACATTTTCAATCCCGAATAATGTGTCGTCGCCAGCACGTGCGCGCCCCTCTGTTTGAAATGATCGACAACCGCCACCCCCAGTGCTGAACCTTCCTCAGGGTCGGTTCCGGTGCCCGCCTCGTCCAGCAAAACCAGCCCGGGAGATTCGAAGCGATCAATCATCGAAGCGATATTCGCGACGTGCGAAGTAAACGTAGAAAGGTTCGCGGCCAGCGATTGATGATCGCCGATGTCGGCGAGGATCGATTGGTAGAACGGAACCTGGGCGGCATGCGCGGGAACCGGCAACCCTGAGAGGGCCATCAAAGAAAGCAATCCCGCAGTCTTCAGCACAACGGTCTTGCCGCCGGCATTTGCCCCTGAGATCACCATCGTTGAATTTTCATCATCGAGTTTGAAAGAAACCGGTACGACTAAGGCACTGCTCGCGCGAAGATTCTGCTCGAGCAGCGGATGCCGCGCGTCGATCAATTCCAGCGTAACGGCGTCGCTCGCGACCCCGGTCCGATCCGAATGCCCACTTGCTTCCGCCAGCAGTTCTGTACCCCCAATCTGCGGAACTACACAGGAAAACTTTTCTGCAAATATCGCTTTTGCGTTAATGAAATCGAGTTCGGCGATGGCGTTTGCAGCCAGCTCGAGTCCGGGTAGTTGCTGACGAAGCCGCTCGGACAGCTCAAACAGAACGTTCGCAATTTCGCGCTCCTCATCTTCGCGCAGATTTTGCAATTCGTTATTTGCGTCGATCGACTCGAGGGGTTCGATGAAAATTGTTGCCCCGGATGAAGAGATGCCGTGCGCCACGCCTTTAATGGCGCCCCGATGATCGGCGCGCACCGGAATTACAAACCGATCGTTGCGCACCGTGACCAGAGCGTCCTGAATTGCGTCCGCGCTGCGGCGCATCAGGCTTTCCAAAGAACGAGTTATGTTTGTGCGCAGCCGCGCCAACTCGCGACGAATGCGGGCGAGTTCTGGGCTCGCGCGATCGTCGAGCTCGCCATTGGGCAAAATCTTTTTGGCGATCAACGTTTTCAGATCATTTAGTTCGCGTGGCAGAGACGCAACAAGCGCGAATAAGGTCGGACATGCATCGCCTTCCGCCTTAATCGCAGCCCGCGCATCCAACGCGCGCTCGCATATTCTGGCGAGGTCGAGCAGAGCCAGCGCCTCGAGGGCCGCTCCTTCTATTCTTAATCGGGATAGCGGTTCGGCTGGATCAGTCACGCTTTCGAAAGAGAAGCGCGCTCCGCGCTTACGCAACTCGATACATTCTCCAGTCGCATCAAGCTCGCGTTGCAGTGCAGGAAAATCATCAACCGGCGACACGGCCTCGATCCGCGCGCGACCCATATCGGTTTGCGCGTTGCGGCTCACGAGTGCGCGCAATGAATTAAATTCCAGAATGGCGAAAGCCTGATCGTGCATCGATTAACTGAATCTTACCGTGTTACCGCTGAGTGTCAGAAGCTGACCGTCAGGGAGATCATTACACGAGACTGGCGCTTGCTGACGCGCGGGCCTCTGACCCGTTGTTTTGCTCGACTTTGAGTTTTGACATATATTCGTGCGTTCTCATAACCGACAAAAGCCGAAAGAGGCAGATTCCAAATGCAAACTGTACCTATCACGATCGCGCACGGCGACGGCATTGGGCCGGAGATCATGGACGCGACCCTTCATATCCTGAAAGCAGCGGGCGCCGCGCTGGACATCGAAACCATCGACATTGGCGAAAAGGTTTTTCTCAGGGGATTCACCTCCGGTATCGAACCGTCCTCGTGGGATTCGCTGCGGCGGACAAAAGTTTTCCTGAAGGCCCCGATTACCACGCCACAGGGCGGAGGGTTCAAGAGCCTTAACGTAACGGTGCGCAAGATGCTCGGCCTCTATGCAAATGTTCGTCCCTGCGTTTCTTATCATCCATTCGTAGAAACGAAACATCCCAACATGGACGTCGTCATCGTTCGTGAAAACGAAGAAGATCTATATGCCGGCATCGAGCATCGGCAAACCGAGCAGGTTACCCAATGCCTGAAGTTGATTTCGCGCCCCGGCTCGGAAAAAATTGTGCGTTACGCGTTCGAATACGCCCGCCGCCACAACCGCAAGAAGGTCACCTGCTTTACCAAAGACAACATCATGAAGCTGACTGACGGTCTGTTTCATAAAGTCTTCAATGAAATCTCGGCAGAATATTCGGAGATTGAAAATGAACATTGGATCGTCGATATCGGCGCGGCCAAACTCGCCGACACGCCGGAAGCTTTCGATGTCCTGGTGATGCCCAATCTGTATGGCGATGTTTTGTCCGACGTCGCGGCGCAAATTGCCGGTTCAGTGGGTTTAGCCGGCTCAGCAAATATCGGTGAAAACATCGCAATGTTCGAAGCAATTCACGGTTCAGCGCCGCGGCGCGCGGGGCAAAATCTGGCGAATCCATCCGGCTTGCTGCTCGGAGCTGTATTGATGCTCGTGCACATCGGCCAAACCGAGGTCGCGGAAAAAGTTCACAACGCGTGGCTGCGCACGATCGAAGATGGCATTCACACTTACGATGTGTATAACGAAGCTACAAGCAAGCAGAAGGTGGGAACGAAAGAGTTTGCTGAAGCAGTCGGCGAACGCGTCGGGCAGAAGCCAAACACACTAAAGGCGGTTAGTTACCAGCACGGCGGCGCGGCAGCGTCGGGTGGCGGGACCAAGCGTCAGGAACGAGCGAGGTCGAAGAAAGATCTGATGGGCATCGATGTCTTCGTCGACTGGCACGAAGGATCGGCGGACGATTTGGGTGAGGCGCTCAAGGGGGTGGCCGGCAACGATCTAAAACTCGAGTTGATCAGCAATCGCGGCGTGAAGGTCTGGCCGGGTGGAAGCCCCGAAACGTTCTGTTCCGATCACTGGCGCTGTCGTTACTTATCTTCAACCGACGGGGTCGGGATCACTCACGAGCAAATTGTCAGCTTGCTGAGTCGCGTTGCAAACGCCGGCTTTGACTTTATTAAGACTGAGAACCTGTGCGACTTTGACGGCGAGCGAGGGTATTCACTAGATCAGGGCGCATGAAGTGCAAGGATGAAGGATGAGGGATGAAGGATGAAACGTAAGAAATCAGCGGTGAACAATAAGGCTAGCGCGAAAGCAAAACGATCCATTTCGAAGACGCCTTCATCCTTCATCCTTCATCCTTCATCCTTGGTTGCCGTCATCATGGGCAGCAAATCCGATTGGGACACCATGCGCTCTGCTTCCGATACACTTGAAGAGTTTGGCGTCGCGCACGAAAGTCATGTGATGTCGGCGCACCGTACGCCCAAACTGGCCTCGGATTTCGCCACCAATGCCGAGTCTCGCGGGATTGAAGTGATCATCGCGGCCGCCGGAGGCGCCGCGCATCTCGCCGGCGTACTCGCCGCGCACACGACGCTTCCGGTCCTTGGTGTGCCAATGAAAAGTGAAGCCCTGAACGGTCTTGATTCGTTACTGTCAACGGTCCAGATGCCTGCAGGAATTCCCGTCGGCACGCTCGCCATCGGCAAAGCCGGCGCGACGAATGCGGCGCTACTCGCGATCGCGATTCTGGCGAATAGCCGGCCCGAGCTGCGCAAGAAACTCCGCGAGTTTCGCCGGCAACAGGAGGCCAAAGTGCGTGCGGCGAAGCTCGATTGATAAAAACATTGCACCTGAAAATAAATGTATTTCTGTCCGTAAGATATGAAAGCCCACCGAACCAGCCGCCCTTTGCAGGCATGGTCTTGAATTGTCACCTGCTTTAGCGCACAATCGCCTCCGTTAGGGTTCACGAATCCTTGTGTCCGCCGGCAAGCACGCCGTTCCCACCGGACCTACTCGCTTCTACCTTTGATTCGTAATGATTGGTCAGACGGTTTCTCACTATCGGATTCTCGAGAAGCTCGGCGAGGGCGGCATGGGCATTGTCTACGCAGCCGTTGATACGCGTTTGGGACGGCGGGTGGCGATAAAATTTCTGACCGTCACCTCTGATCAGCACTACCGCGCCCGCTTTCTGAGGGAAGCACGGTCAGTTTCACTTCTGAGTCATCCCAACATTGCGACCATCTTTGATTATGGCGAGACAAACGAGGGCCAACCTTACATCGTAATGGAGCTGGTGCGCGGCAAAACTCTGGGCGCACTGCTCCTCGAGAATTCAGTTGGGTTGAGACGAGCAGTTGAGATTGCCGAATCAGTCGCTGAGGCGCTCGGAGAAGCGCACACGCATGGAATCGTCCATCGAGATATCAAGCCGGCAAACATCGTGATCACGGAACGCGGGCGCGTGAAGGTCCTGGACTTTGGACTGGCAAAGCAACTCTTCGAAGAACAGTTCTACGCCGCAGATCAGGATGCGAAAACACTCTTTGCCACGCGCACGCGCAGCGAAGTAGTCGTCGGCACCCCGCTATATCTTTCACCTGAACAAGCTACGGGCGGCAAGGTTGACGGCCGGAGCGATCTGTTTGCTCTCGGGTCGATGTTGTACGAGTGCGTTGCTGGTCGCTCGGCGTTTACAGGATCAAGCGTCATCGAGATCGGCGCGCAGGTGCTGCATGTTGATCCACCGGTACCTTCGTCGATTAATCCTAATGTCCCGGCGGAATTGGATCGGATCGTGATGAAAGCGCTCGCCAAGAAAGCGGACGCTCGCTACCAAGCGGCAGAGGACCTTGCTGCCGATCTCAACGCCATAGAAGCTTCACTTCCGGAGACCGACAGCGGCTTAAACAGGGTTGCCGGTCCGGCGCGTGAGACGCATCAGTCCGCGTTCCTAACCACTTTCAACGAAACCTTCAGGCGCCCACGCCTTTCCGTCGGATTCTTTGCGGTAGCTTTGATCGTCGTGGCGGCAGTTATCGGACTGCTGGTCCGCTTCTGGCGTCCTGCACCTTACAAAGCTTCGGCCGCCGCGCAAACCTGGTATGAAAAAGGAACGAATGCGTTGCAAAACGGCGCGTACTATCAGGCCAGCAAAGCCTTTCAGGAAGCCATAAGGTCTGACGAGAAGTACGCGCTGGCCCATGCGCGTCTGGCCGAAAGCTGGGTGGAACTTGATTATGCGGATCGCGCCAGAACAGAGTTGTTGAAAGCAACACAGCTCGCTGGAGATCGCAGGACCCTGTCGTCCCGTGATTCGCTTTACTTCGACGCGATTAGCGCCGTGGCTACGCCTGACTTTCCCCGGGCGATCGAGTTCTACAAACAGATCGTATCGCAGGATGCGTCACCTGCTGCTTACCTCGATCTGGCTCGCGCGTACGAGCGCAACGATCAGACTGACGACGCGATCAAGAGTTGCATGGAGGCGACCAAACGCGATTCTGATTACGCTTCGGCGTTTCTGCGCCTCGGAATTCTCCATCAGCGCAAGCAGGATACCAAAAGCGCCACGGCTTTGTACGAAAAAGCCGACGCATTATTTCAGGCCCAGGGAAATATTGAAGGACGCACCGAACTCCTCTTAAGGCGAGGCAGCTTAATGCGCGAGCTCGGTAAGTTTGCTGAGGCGAAGACAATTTTGCAACAGGCGATGGATCTGGCGGCCGCAAATAACAGCGAGCTGCCAAGGATTAACTCCCTAATCGAGATGGGCCGCGTTGCTTACGCCGGAGGCAATACCGCGCAGGCTGAAAGATATCAGCAACAGGCAATAGATTTTGCCGAACAGCATGGATTGGAAACGCCGATGGTGCGCAGTTTGATCTACCTGGGTAATACTTTTCTGGCAAGGGGTGACTACGCATTGGCCGACCGAAACTTCAATCTCGCGCTCGGCGTGGCGCAGCGAAACAGATCTCCCTATCTTGAAGCGCTCAGCGTGGCCAATCTCGGAACTTTGCGGTTTTATCAGTTGCGCACGGACGAGAGTCTTCAGCTAGCACAGCAAGCGCTGAACTTTTTCCAGTCGGGAGGTTATCGCGCGCAGGTGATCTTCGCGATGATCACAGTTGCACGCGGAAAGCGCCGCAAAGGAGATTTTGATGGCGCTCTGCAAACACTCGAACAAAGACTGAAACTGGCACAGGAGGCTGACGATCAGAGACAAATCGCGTTTTCTTATGGAGAGATCGCAGCCACTTTGTTTGAACGCGAGAATTACCCGGAGGCAGCAGCTCAATATCAAAAGGCTTCGGCCGCATTTCAAGGATTGGGCGACCGGCTCGATCTCGCCTATAGCCTGATGAATCGCGGCAATGCACTCTGGAGATTGGGACAATACTCTGAGGCCGTCGAATCGTTACGGCAGGCAGCTGACTTAGCTGACCGCCCAGAGGGCAGATACGAACCCGTGTTGAATGAGATCGAACTGATCAAAGCCGAAATAGCGCTCAGCCAGCGCGAATTTCCTGAGGCAAGGACCAAAAGTGAAACGGCATTGAAAGCAGGCGCAGGTTCTCCCGGAATGATATCGATCGAAGCGAAGCGTACGCTGGGGCTTACGAACATCTTCCAGGGATCCCATAGCGACGGCGAGCGACTCTGCAACGAAGCATTCGAAGCCGCGAAGAAAGTCGGCGATGTAGGATTAATTTCGCGAACCCAGTTGGCATTAGCGTTGGCCCAGCTTGCCAATGGTAATGCCCGCAGCGCGCTGGCGACGGCGACTGAAGCTCAGCAGCGACTTGCATTAACCGGACAAAAAGAATCAGAATGGCGCGCCTGGGCGATCGCAGCACAAGCCAGTCGTGCGCTACATGACGAAGCTGGTGAGCGACAGCGGCTTAAATCGGCGAACGATCTGCTTTCCGAATTTCAGCAGAGTTTAGGGAGTGAAACCTTCGCGCACTACATTCGGCGCCCCGACATTCAAGCTTTAGTACAAGAGTCCGGCGTCTCTGTTTCCGCCGAGACTACAACCTCAACCACTCACTAAGGAGGAAAATCCGATGACCTTAGAATCAATTAATTCTTACGAGGATCCAGATGTGAATATATCAATATTTGCCAAAGGGGATCCGCCGCCAAACGGGACATCATCCGGCGGCGCCGCCCCCGAAGAGGGAGATCCGCCGCCGAACGGTACGAGCGCCCCGAGTGAACCCAGTACCGGCGATCCGCCGCCCAATGGCGCCGCCTAGATTGGTCGCCATTCCATCCTTAAAAGACGCGAGCGCGGAGATCCGAAGCTGGATCTGCCGCGCTCTTTTTACGTGATTTGGCGAGGGCGAAGGGTTTTATGAGGCGTCACGAGCGAGTAATGCCGCGCCAACCGCCACGCCATCGGCGCCTAATTCGGCCGCGACGATCCTGGTAGCTTCAAAGCAGGGCTGAAACGAACGTCGTTGCGCTTCTTCAATAATCGGCTTGAGGATCAGTTCGCCCGCATCCATTACACCACCGCCCAGTACAATGCGCTCAATGCTGAGTAAGTTGATGATGCTGGCTACCGCGGTACCGATATATTTCCCCGTGCGCTCGATCATCATGGCCGCAAAATCGTCGCCATTGGTTGCTTCCCGCGCAACATCGCCGGCACTAAATCCGTTTTCGGCCATTGAAAGTCGCGATAGCGAGGACGTTGAGTCCCGATCCAACCGATCGCGAGCGCGACGAACGATATTCGGCGCGGCGGCGACTGTCTCGAGGCAGCCCCGGTTGCCGCAGACACATTCTATGCCTTCAGTATCGATCGTTATGTGGCCGAACTCGCCGGCACAACCCGAGGCTCCAACCCAGAGTTTGCCACCGAGGATGAGAGCGCCGCCGATCGAATCCCCAATACCAATGTAGAAAAGATCGTTTGCGTCGCGGCCGGCGCCGGCCTTGTATTCACCATAAGCAGCCGCGTTGGCATCGTTCTCGATCTCAAAGCGCAGACCTGTCGCGTTCATCAAGTCGAGATGAATATTGCCGTGGGCCGCCGAAGGCAGACCAGTCGAAATCAGCACTCGATCGGTCTCGCGATTAACCAGCCCCGGTATTCCCACTCCTACTGACTTAAGAGGCTTGATTTTACGTAGCTCGGTGACGAAATTTGCGATCGGCTCCACGAGATCCTCGCCTTCGCGTGCCTGAGTGCGTCGCTCAACCACGTCGCCGCCGGCGGAGATGACGACCGCGCGCATTGTCTGCCCGCAAACATCGATTCCGGCAAAATAGGATTCTCCTTGATCCGAATTGGACATGCGTTGAAGCCTTCCGAGTGAACTCCAATGAGTTGTGGCAGGTGATCGCGGCGATTGTAATAAAGGGGGCAGAAGCTGTCAAACTTAGCTTCCTGCGTGTAAAATGGCCGCGAATTACGATGACAGTTCAAAGTCACCCAAAGGACGAACTTCAGGTTCACAGAATCTTGTTGCCAACTGATTTTAGTGGATGCGCCAACTATGCGCTGCCCTGTGCCGCAAAGATCGCGCGCGCTACCGGGGCTGCCGTCATTTGCCTGCATGTAATTGAACCCGTCGTCCCGGCGGTTGGCTATACGGGCCTGACCGAACCTCTGCCACTGGCAGATATTAGCGATCAACTTGAAGACTCGGCCGAAAAAGAGCTTCCCCGATTGGCAGAGTGCGAGGAGTTGGCGGGCCTTAACGTTGAAGAATTGATCGTCCATGGCGATGCGGCGGCGGAAATTGTGCGCATTGCCACCGAACGCAAAGTGGATCTGATCGTAATCTCATCTCATGGCCGCACGGGCCTGGGCCGCATCCTGTTTGGTTCTACCGCCGAAGCGGTCGTGCGCCATGCGCTCTGTCCGGTACTCGTTGTTAAGCCCCAACCAGAAGGCGCGGTAAGCAGTGAGCAGTAAGCAGCGAGCAGGAAGAGCCAGGCCATGATTCGCGCGCTTCAACCGCAAGAGACCCAGCCTCAATTGTTTGCTGCTCACCGCTTACTGCTTACTGCTCACTAAAATGAACACCCTACAGGTTCTATCCCAACTGATCGGCCAGTACGGTTTGTATGCCGTTTTCTTTTTGGTGATGATCGAAGGAGATATCACTCTGCTGCTCGCGGGGGTGTTAGCGCACAGCGGGTTCTTTGGTGACCACAGTTTCCTGCAGGTGCTTCTGTTCGGGACGCTCGCCGGTGTGGTTAGTGACCATATAGCTTATGGCGCCGGCCGTGGCTTTGGTAAGACTGTGCGCGGCTTTGGTTTCTATCGCGCCGCGAAACCGAGGATCGAAAAATTGACCGCACGTTTTGGTTCTGTCTCGATCTTTCTTTCAAAATACATTTACGGCTTGCGCTGGGCGACTTGTATCTTTCACGGGGTCAGCCGCGCCCGCTATCTGCGCTTTCTGCTACTGGCGATCGCGAGTTGCTTTCTTTGGGTGTTGATACTGAGCGGCGCCGGCTACTTTTTCAGCAGTGCCGTGATGGGTCTAATCGGAGACTTTCGCCATCTCGGCAAAATATTGCTGATGATTGTACTGTTTGGGATCGTGGGATTTTATTTGATCGAACGCTTCTGGGTTTCGAAGAAAGTTGAAGAAGGCGTATCAGAGCGGCTTCAGGAGCTCGAGCAGTCCGCCATCGAAGGGATCAAGGACCTGGGGCACGAAATCCATGAGAAGATTCAATTGAAGTCGCATTCCGACCGCGATGACTCAAAGCCGTGAACTAAATTGAAATTTGGCGGTTGCCTGGTCCGAAAATCAATCAGTCAGACTTGAAACCAAACTATGATCATCGAGTCATCCGCCCCGACCAGAGTTGATCTGGCCGGCGGCACCATCGACATCTGGCCGATATATCTCTTTCACCCTAATGCCACAACCGTGAATTTTGCGCTGTCGTTGCGCGCACGGGTGCGCATCGAATCGCGGGACGATAAACGAATCATTCTCGAATCGCGTGATCGCGGCGCCGGCGTGGAGACGACCGTTGATCGCATCGACGAATTGGCTGGCGACGAAAAGCTCGAGCTGGTTTCCAAAATGGTGCATTTCTTTCGGCCAGGCACGGGTTTTAATCTTGTGACTAACAGTGAAGCGCCGGCGGGGGCCGGAATTTCCGGCTCGTCGGCTCTGGCGATCGCATTGATTGGAGGCCTGAATCGGCTGGTGGGAGATCGCTATGACTCCCGGAAATTCATTACGATCGCCGCAAACATCGAGACCGCAGTGATCAAAGTGCCTGCCGGTTTTCAGGATTACTATCCGGCTTTCTATGGTTCAGTTTCCTGTATTCACTTTCGGCCGGACGGTATCGAACGCGAACATCTGGAAATCGACAGAGCCGAACTCGCGCGCCGGTTTGTGATCTGTTACACGGGCGAACCGCGACTATCGGGAATCAACAATTGGGAAATTTTCAAGCGGCATATAGATGGTGATGCTGACCTTTTCGCTATGTTTGAGAACATCCGGGATTCGGCCCTCCACATGCGTGATGCTTTGCTGGCGAATGACTGGATGAGCGTGGCGGAAACAATGCGCGCGGCGTATCCAAACCGAAAGCGCCTGGCGCCCACGATCACCACGCCGCAAATGGATCGATTAGTCGAGAAAGCATTAGCCAGTGGCGCCGAGGCCGCCAAGGTCTGCGGCGCGGGTGGCGGTGGCTGCATCGCATTTTTGTGCGCCGAAGGACGAAAGCAGGATGTCGAGCGCGCGTTGGCGGCCGAAGCAGGAACGGAGATTTTGAACTGGCAAGTTTCGCGCGACGGGTTGGTGGTTGAGGAAGGATGAATAGTCTGAGCCGAATACTCGCTAAATGTTATTTTGGCTGGAAATCCAGCCGCGCCAGGCTCAAACAACCGCAAAGGGATTAAGTCGGGTCAAGAGCTAACCGCCTTCATCCGCTTTCTGTTTCGCTGCTGCCGCGAGTTTTGTTAGTCTTTCAATCTTCTGCTCGTGAGTCTCGCCGGCCACGGGACCGGTATCCGGAAAACCAGCATAGGTCGATCTCTTCATCAGATTGCGATCAGGTTCGCCGCTCGCCGCGTGCGATGTAGTAGCGGATGGCGTTGTGGCTGGCGCAACTGTATCAAGAGCAAGATGGGCTGCGGTTTCCGCGCCGGCAACCGGCGAAGCGCTCGCGGCCGGTTTACTGAGCGGCGCGGCTGAAGCTGCTCCCGTTTCTGCCTGGGCTTCGGCGGCCGCTCGATGAGTGTCCGCCTCAGGCGATGAATCGACGACGGTGACTGGAGCGGTTGGCTCCGCAATACCTGCTTCGGACCGAGCCTTCGCGCCGGCAACGACCTTCTGCAAACGCTCGATCTTTTGATCCCTGGTTTCGCCGGGAACCGGACCCGTATCAACAACGCCGGCGTAAGTCGATCGGCGATTCAGTTCCCGATTCGGCTCGGCCGCAGGCTTTGGACCGGGCGACGGCGCAAGGGATTTTTCGGCCACTGAAACTGCTTTGACGGCAGGCGCGGTTGGCGTAGCTGAAACTGCCGGAGGAGTCGCACCCGCCGCCGGAGCGGCTGGTTTCGCTGCTGGTGCGGCGGCATGGCCGTGTTCAGTTCCGCTTTCAACCAGAACGTAAACACCCTTTTCGTTTTTCTTGATTACTGGAAGTGTTCCGCCTGCGGCTTGCAATAGGGCCGTCAGCTCAGCTTCCACAAACCGGTGTTGCTTCTCCGGATCGCGCACGTGCCCAAGCGGCGGACCCATGTAGAGTGTCCCGCAAATCTGACACTTGTAGAGCACGTCGTCTCCGCGCAGGTGGACCTCCGCGGGCTCACCCGCGGTCTTAAGCTGCTTCAGGTGCCCATTACAGAGTTTATTTTTTTCGTTTCGCTCGTTGCAGACAGTCTGGGCGTTCGTGATGCGTTTTGGAACGGGAGGTGTTGTGACGGCCGGCGTCGTATCGGGTTTCACTTCAGCGGCGTTGGCAGTCATGGATTCTTGATGTATTTCTAATCGTAAGATGAAACCAAAACCCGAATACCCAGGGTGAAGGAATCTTAATGATGAAGTACACGCGCGTCAAATTACGGCACTACCCAAATTACTATGATGTGGTCGGCGCGCTTGCGATCGACAGACCCGCATTAGATTTAAGAAGTGATCGGATTTCTTCCGCGCACAATTCAAAATTACCCTGCTCGGCCGTGATATGCTAACAACCTCATGCTGAAGGATTTTTTCGGCGCTCTATGGCGACTGACTCCCGCAGTCATACGCCGCCGCGCGGTGCGTCTGGGTCAGAAGCGCTTCACCGTGACCGCCGGCGCTTTCATATTTGACGACCGTGGACGACTGCTCTTGTTGGAACACGTGTTCCGGCCGGACAGGGGTTGGGGGATTCCGGGCGGTTTCCTGAGCAAGGGCGAGCAGCCTGAGGCTGCCTTGCGACGGGAACTACTCGAGGAGATTGGATTGGAAGTAGCGGATGTTAAGCTGCTATTCATTCGCACTTTGCGGCGGCCACCGCAAATCGAAATGTATTTTCGCGCGCTGCCGTTGGGGAGGGCCGAGCCATGTAGTTTTGAGATTAAGCAGGCAGATTGGTTCGAGATTGATGCCTTGCCGGAAGAACTTTCGAACGATCAGCGCCGGTTAATCAAGCGCGCAATGGACGATAGAGAAAAGTCCGTTGAATGATGTATGCTACGCCGGCAAAACAGTAATGCGTGATGCGTGAGTAATGCACGAACAGAAGGTCTTTGGTTTTCGATCTTAGGTCTTTGACAAAGCCCTAAGACCAAAGCCCTAAGACCAAAGCCCTAAGACCTCGCAGCACTCATCACGCATTACTCATGACTCATGACCGTCACTTTTGTCTAAGGAGATTCTATGGCAGCCCAAGGCGTCCAGCTTATTCCACCACCCGAAGTTGTAATGCAGATTCTGAAACGCACCGGCGCGTTTCGCGAAGGTCACTTCGTTTATCCGAACGGTAAGCACACCGCGCACTATTTTCAAATGCCGCTGGCCTTTCGCTATTACGACACCGCACGAGTGCTGGCCGTGGCGCTCAGTCGCAAGTTCCGTATCGATCGCGACATCGCCAGTCAATTGCCAAAAGTCGCAGTCATCAGTCCCAGTTCCGGAGGAATCCCGGTCGCCTTTGGCGTTCGTGAAGCACTAAGCGCCGAGCAAATCTATTGGGCCGAGCAGGAGGGTGGCCAGCGAATGTTTCGCCAGTATGTGAACCAGGGCGAGATCAACCCATGCATCATTGTCGACGACATCATACGTAGCGGCAACGCCATTGAAGAAACAGTTTCGCTGGTGCGCAGCCTCGGCTCGCCGATCATCGGCTGTGGCGCGATCGTGCGGTTTACGTCAGCCCCGGAAGAGGTTGACGGCGTTTCCATCAAGTCTCTGGTGGATTTTGAGGAGCACTTTTTCGATTCGGCAGACGCTTGTGTTGAATGCAAACAGGGCGCGCCCGAAGAGCACGTGAGGTTCTGAAATCTCAAGTGGTGCGGGCGTCTCGCCTGCGACCCGCGCACGATGCGCGGGCCACTGCAAGGAGCAATCTGAGTGCGAGAGTCTGACGAACGACCCTGGGGACGATATGAAGTGCTTGAAGAGCAGCCCGGTTTTAAGGTCAAGGTGCTGGAAGTTAAGCCGGGAGAGCGACTGAGTTTGCAGCGGCATTCACGTCGGGGCGAGCATTGGGTTGTCGTCGAAGGTATCGCCGATGTCGTTTGCGGCGAAAATGAAATGAAGCTGAGCAAAGGCGAGCACCTGCACATTCCGCCCGAGACGAATCACCGGCTGGGCAATAGCTCACAACAGCCGCTCAAATTGGTTGAAGTCCAGTTGGGTGAATATCTCGGTGAGGATGACATCGTCAGGATCTCGGATGACTATGATCGGGCGTGACATGCGGTCGTTGTTGGTGCAGAACCCCACCCCTCGGGGTGGCGAACAGTAATGTTCGTCGCCCTGGTTGAACCTGAAATTCCGCAAAACACGGGAAACATCGCGCGACTATGCGCGGCGACACGCACGCCACTGCACATCGTCGGAATAACCGGCTTTCGGCTCGATGATCGTTCAGTGCGCCGAGCAGGATTGGATTACTGGCCGGAGGTCTCGCTGCAGCGCCACCAGGATCTGACTGAATTACGCGAGACATTGCACAATGCAAGGTTTCTTTATTTTTCGACAAAAGCTGAACGACCTTATTTCGATTGGAATTTTTCTGAGAACGACTGCCTGATCTTTGGTCCTGAGACGCGCGGGCTTTCGGAAGAACTTCTGCGAGAGAATTGGGAACGATGCCTGACGATCCCGATGTTGAATCCCAAAGTACGCAGCTTGAATTTGGCAAACTCAGTCGCGATTGTTCTTTATGAGGCGCTGCGGCAGACGGCGAGTCTCAAATAGATGTCCTTACAGCAAGTCGAATCCGCTAACCCTGCCGGGCGAGGACGTCCACCCTCCTGTATGAGCTGCGGGTTCAGAACAACGACTAGCCTTCATTAACTTCTTCGTTATCCTCTTCAATCTGAGGGTTGTAGATTTCATAGCCCGTTGCGTCGTCATAATAATAATCCTTTGACGGTTGCTCGGCTTCAGCGTCAGGTGATGCTGAATCGTCCGGAAAATTGCCTGTGCGTTTCATATCTCTCACAATGATCGATTATAACTACAACACATGTCTTTCAGAGTCCCAAGAGTCTATCCGATTACCGACACGAAACTATCCGGCCTTTCCCATGTTGAGCAGGTCAGGCAGTTGATTGAAGGCGGCGCGACTCTCATTCAACTGCGCGAGAAAGATCTGAGTCCGCGCGAATTCTATCGAGAGGCCGAAGTGGCACTCAAACTCGCCCGCACCCACGGAGTCCGGTTGATCATCAACGATCGCGTGGACATTGCTCTCGCCCTCAAAGCGGACGGCACTCATCTTGGCCAAGCTGATTTGCCGCCGGCTGAGGCGCGAAAAATTCTTGGCGACGAAGCCATTATCGGTTTTTCGACTCACAACATTGAACAGGCAAGAGCGGCATCGACATTACCAGTTGACTATCTGGCGGTGGGGCCAATTTTTTCGACTACGAGTAAGAAAGCACCGGATCCAGTTGTCGGCCTTCCCGGATTGCGTGATATTCGCACCGTGATCGATCGCCTGACAATCGTTGCGATTGGCGGGATAACGCTCGCTAACGCCTCAGAAGTGCTCGGTTCGGGCGCAGATTCTGTCGCTATGATCTCAGGACTGCTGGCAAACGGAAATGCAGCCTCCAGGATGCGCGAATCGCTGAAAATGTGGAAAGAATAGAGCAATTCGGCCGCTGTAAAACATTTTTTGCTTGCGTTTGTCCGCGAAGATCGGCGACAATGGTTTTGCCGCGGGACACGCGGAAATCAGTAATCGTCCCACGAAACAAACCAGTCCCGCCCCTGGTTTTAACCAAGTCAAATCAATTCCGATAATCCCACGGAGCAATCTTCCGAATGAGCTTCTTCGATCTGCCGCCACTAATCGAGCGCATGCTGCTGGTCTCTGACAAGATCAGCGACCTTAACTTTTCTGTCGGCCAGCATCCACAGGTCGAGATCAACGGAAAACTCACCCCTGTCCAGCCGCTTGGTTTGCAAAAGCTGACGGCTTATCAAACCGAGATCATTGCCATGACGCTGTTGCAGGACAGTCCGGAATCCGCAAAGCAACTGGTCGAGACGGGCACCGCCGATCTCAGTTATTCATTGCCATCACGGGCGCGATTTCGCGTTAATATTTTTCAACAGCGCGGCGTCTATTCGATCGTGATGCGCGTAATTCCCAGCGACATTCCAACGCTGAATTCGCTGGGCTTGCCGCCGCAGCTCGCGGACATCGCCGAACTTCGCAACGGCCTGGTACTGCTGACCGGTCCAACCGGTTCCGGCAAAACTTCGACGCTCGCCGCGATCGTAGACATCATCAACGAGCTAAAGCATTACCACGTCGTGGCGATCGAGGACCCAATCGAGTATCTGCATACTCATAAAAACTCGACTATCAATCAACGGGAAGTTGGGCATGACACCAGGGATTTTCCATCGGCGTTGCGCGTCGCGTTGCGACAGGCGCCGAAAGTGATCCTGATCGGCGAGATGCGCGATCTGGAGACTACCGAGATCGCCCTGGAGGCCGCAGAAACGGGCCACCTGGTGCTTTCGACCCTGCACACAATCGACGCGTCAAAGACGATCGATCGCATCATCGGTTTGTATCCGAAAAATGAAGAGGCCGTAATTCGCACGCGTCTGGCCCAAACCTTCCGTTACATAGTTTCGCAGCGCTTAATACCCCGGGCGGATTTTCGTGGCCGAATTGCCGCCGTGGAAATACTAAAGTCGACGCCTCGAACCCGTGAATACATCGAAAACGGCGAAGCTGAAGGAAAATCGCTGCTGGACGCAATGCGTGACGGCAAGCTGGACGGGATGCAGGATTTTGACTCGATCATTCGTGATTTGATTGAGCGCAAAGTGATCACCATCGAAGACGGGTTGGGATTTGCTACGAACCAAAACAACCTGCTTCTGTCGCTGAAGGGGTTGTCCTCGTCGGAAGATTTTATTCGTAGCGAGAATGAGCGAGCCGCGCCGGCCAACGGGCCTGGCAGCCTTCAATTTACGACTCACTGAAATCAGCACGTTTAGATTAATTAGAAGGTTAGAACAGTCATGACCTTGACCTGCCCAAACTGTCAAACTCGATTGCAATTAGACGACGAGAAGACTCCGGCGCAGCCTTTTACCGTCCGCTGTCCAAAGTGTCAGGCCGCCGTTAAGCTGCAACCCGCCGGCGATGGAGATCAAATGAGTTGGGGCGCGCCGCGTGACGCGACTGCGCCCTTTCAATTCGGGCGGCAACTTGCGCCGCGATTTAATCCGGGCCCCGCTGGTGAAGTTTCCCCGGCGCCCGATCAGAACGTGACCGGGGATCTAAATTCACTGACGAAACTATTGGCGGACGCACTTCGAAATGCAGACGGCTCGGCGACCGGAATTCCGAAACCGCGAAAAGGTGCGCGCAAAGCACTCATCTGCCTGCCTCAGCCTTCTTGTGAACGCGCTGCGCGATTGCTTGCAGAAAAGAATTACGAGGTCTTTGTCGCCGACAATTTGGCACAGGCACTGGGGACCATGCGCGAGGATCGGATCGACGTTCTGGTTCTGGACTCAGGTTTCGATCCGGTCGAGCAAGGCACGGCATTCGTGATCCGCGAGATAAAAGTGCTGCGTCCCACGCTACGACGCCGCCTCTTTCTGATTTACGTGTCGAAGTCCGTAAAAACGATGGATCTGCATGTGGCCTTTCTTCAGAATGCGAACCTGGTTTTTAATCCGGACGATTTGGACAAGCTGCCCGAGCTACTCGACCTATCCCTACGAAACTACAACGAACTCTATCGCGGCTACTTCGAAGCGTTGAATGTTCAGCCGATTTAGTTCGTCATAGCTGCCAAAGCTCATTCGAGGCCGCGATGATCAACTGTCGCGGCCTCTTCGTTCCTGAACCTTTGATTAGTGGCTTTTCAGATTTAGGCGGACCCGAGCTTGATGATTGCTTCACGAAGCGGCTCGTGCGTTTGCATCAGCCGCAAATACTGACGTTCGTCATTGCCTCCCTTGGCGCGGATGATGCTTGCGGCGAGTCGTTTATGCTCGCCTGACCAGCGATTCATGCCAGGAATCATTGCCAGAACGAGCGAAAGATTATTAAGCGTTTGCAGTTCGCTGAGACTCCAGGTTTTAGGACTGATTCCGAGCGCGCGCGCCACGTAATCAAGCGAGGCCCGTTGAATTCGATTCGCATGGCCGTCGAAATCTGTGGCCATGCGCCGCTGAACAGCCAGGCCGACATTGCGTACCTGGAAGCGGTCCCATTCATTTGCAGCACGTGAATGCGACATTCTTGCTGAAGCGTGAACGGCGGGCGGCCTTTCAAACAACATGTGTCCCGCGGCGAGCTTTCGCAGCATTCTTGCCGGCGTGCGGTATCTCGCGTTCGCCGCAATCTTCCTCTCTTCGGCCAACGCCAATTTCATCAATTCCGGCAGCACGGGGCGAAATCCGAGCTTGCGATAGAACCAGAAAGCCCCTGATTCGATTCCTTCTTCGTTTTCGTGTCCAATTTGATACGGATCAATCGAGAAAACGGTCACCCCGAGAAGCTGTCGCATCAAGCACAGGATGCGGCTAAACAGCCAGGCGGTTTCACCTTCGCGAAATGTGTAATACAGATTGAATCCGCTTTCCATTCGCTCAAACACCGACAGCCCTTCGAAATAAGCAACCGGAACGCCGTTCTTGAAAACCAATGCCGCCGTGTAAGCGCGCAACGGCAGGCGATGTTGCGGCGGCACACCCATGACAAAAATATCAACGCCGCGTCCCAGATTTGCTTTCAGCATCCGGCGAGAATCTCCACAGGTAAAGCCGTGCAGTTCCCGATAGCGAACCGCCGAAGTCTCACGAGCCATGTCGAGAATTCTCTCGCCCTCGGCGCGCGAAAGTTTCTGCGCGGCAATTGGAGGCGACCCGAACTCGGCTATCAACGAAACATCGCGACGCTTAATGAGGGGCTTGTCATGAAAGAAGATTTTGCGGGCCGGAAGTTTCATTCCTGTGCGCGAAGCGCGAAAGCCGAAATCCCATCGGACATGCAACTTCAGCGAGTCGTAAAGCTCGGCCTTCTGTTTTTCCGGCCGGATCCGGAGTTCCGACCTGTCGGTGTAGTGAGCCGGCTTTCGGTCCAGCGACTCAAACCGTTCGATTATCCAGGCAAGTTCATCGTTACGACTTTTCGCAGCGCGCAACCATTCGTGATAAGGCACATGCGCTTCAACCATTGCGTCTTCTTCCAGTAGCGGCAGGAAAAGGCGCATCGTGGCGCCGAAGCGATCTTCTTCTTCGAGCCAATCCCAATCGATTCTCAGCCGGCTCGGAGATTTCTTAATCAACCAGCGAACGAGGTAATAACTAAAGTTGCTCGTGACCGTAGTACCTGCGATGCCAGAGACTTCCGGATCCTCGAGCGGCGAAAGGTCGACGCCCGCTGCCTGGAGTTGAGAAACTCGCTGTGCAAATGTCTTCAGGATCTCTTCGACCTGGTTGAGAATTCTCGGGCTCGGTGGGTAGGCGCGAAGGAAGAGAAGAGTTTCGTGAAAACGGATTAGTGATTGAGCGTCAGTGATTCTTGATTTTAACAAACGCCGCATGTGTCAGAAGCCCGACCGTTAGGGGGCGAGTTAGGGAACAATCAATTGTGATGGTTTTAGCAATTTGGCGGCGTCAAAGTCGAAATTGAAACAGAAATTGAATAGGCCCTCCCCCGCGGTCGGGCTTCCGAACTCTATAGATGCTTTCTGAAAAACGTCGCAATCTTCCAGGCATCGATTGCTTTCCAGGGCAGCTCTGCCGTCGTGTAGTGTCCGCAGGGTAACCATACGACGTCCAGATCGATTCCCAGCCGTCGCACATCGTCGATCACGCGGCGTGATAAATCGGCCGGGAATGTCAGATCATAACGCGCGGCGATAAAACGCATCGGGCGCGGCTCCATATTCAGCAGCCGGGGAATAAAGGGTACAGGGCTAATCGGTTTCCAGAATTCTCGCAGTTCTTCCAGGGTAATGTTTGTCTCGAGTCCCGCGCGCACGTGCTTCGTCGAAATTCCGTTCCAAACCACATCTGCAAAGTAACCCGAAACATGATTGAAGACGCCGACATTGATAAGTTCGTCATGTGCGAAGGCCAAAAAAGCGGTGCACGATCCGATGCTGGTGCCCAGGATCCCGATGCGTTCAAAGCCTTGCCGGCGCAACCATCGCACGGCCGCGCGCGTGTCCAGCACTGCCTGGCGCATTGATTGAATGGTGCGGCCGATATTCGAACCGACAAGATGTTCCGCGCGCTCAAGCCCGGGCGGTTTGCGCTCCTCGTGATAGGGAAGCGTCAGACGCAGCGCTGTCATCCCAAGGCCGTTGAATATGCGGCACGCTTCCACGTGGCTTTCGGGTTGAGCGTTCCACTGCGGCAGCACAACCACCGCCGCGCGTGGTTTTCCCCGTCGTTCGCGGCGTGGCCGAAATAGTCGCGCGCCGGCAATATTGTTTTCCCGTGCAGGAGTTTCGACGGCGCTGGTCCAGGTCAGGCGATCGCCGGAAAGGCGATAGTCGGAGATGATGGGCAGTTCGTAAAAGTTTTCACTGTGCGCCATTACCCGATTGGTGTGCTCGCGGAAAATCAAGCGCGGATCGTCGCCGTTAACATGGTCGGCAATGAACTCGGCACCCCACTCAAATGGACGCACAACCCGATTGTTATCGCGCTGTGCGTGCCTGAGTTCCCGCCGGCGCATCCATCTTCCGAACAAATCGAAGCTCCTTACTGGACTGAATCCTGGGGGCTGATTCCCCACCCATTTCTAAGAATGTGGCGAATCGGCGGACGGTAGCCCGCGGCTAAACTTCTTCGCGCAAAACATCCTAAGCGTCGGCCACCCTGGAAATCAAGAATACGCGCTCCCAACGTTCAAGGTCTTGCTCGGTGGGGAGTGATCGTTGAAAAAGCATCACGAACCTGAATCATTTTGACCAATGCCTTGAACCGGGCTTACAAAACTATTCCGCAAATCCCGGAAATGTGCTATAGACCGAGAAGCTAATCCCTGGCCCTCAAAGAAGTCTGACGGCGAACTGCTTGCCAGTTAAGCGAGGAGGTGTTTTCTCGTGAGCCGGCCAAAATTGTTCACTAAACATAAGACCGCGAGTGTGTACGTCGCGCTAATGGGATTATTGGCCGCAATTAGTTGCCTGCCCAAACCTACTTCGGAGACCGGTGGAATTAACCTCACTCTGTACGGCTTTTCGATCATGAAAGAGCCTTTGGAACGATTGATCTATCCCGCGTTCGCTGCAAAGTGGAAGCAGGAACACGGCCAGGACATCCATTTCACTTCATCGTTTGCCGGATCGGAAACTGTTACTAATCAGATTCTGCAGGGAGTGAAAGCAGAGATTGCCATCCTCTCGATCGAGCGCGATGCCGAGAGATTAAAAGAGAAAGGGTTCGTGACATCAGATTGGCACTCGCTGCCGCAAGGAGGGATTGTCAACAAGACGCCCTTCGTGATCCTGGTACGCAAAGGAAATCCGAAGGGCATACATGATTTTGCGGATTTGGCAAAGCCGGGAGTCAGGCTGATTCATCCCGATCCGATCAGCTCGGGCGGAGCGCAGTGGTCGATATTGGCAATTTACGGATCCGAGGTCGTCAAAGCGGAGAAGCAGATACCAAACCTTGGCAACGTGCCTCCCAAAGAAATTGGCCAAGCGCGAGGTTTGGAGCTGCTCAAATCCATCTGGCGCAATGTATTTTCGACGCCGGCTTCAGCCCGTGAGGCGCGCACGACGTTCGAGCTCGGCAATGGGGATGCGCTGGTAACCTATGAACTGGACGCGCTCTTGATGACGAAATCGAACTCTAACGCCGACGCCGAGATCGTGATTCCCGAGGCCACGATATTCAGCGAGCATCCGGTGGTTATCATAGATAGAAATGTCTCGCCTTCAGATCGGCCTATCATCGAAGGCTTTGTTCAATATCTCTTCACTGAAGAAGCACAAATCGCTTTCGTCAAATCTCATTTGCGATCGAGTACCAACGAGTCGTTGAACCAGGAAAACAAGGATCTCGCAACCATCAAGTTGCCGTTTTCCGTTGGGTATTTCGGCGGGTGGGACCGGGCCTATCCGGAGGTGATTGAACGTGTATTTCGTGATCAGGTGCAGAAGGGAAAATAATTAGCCGAGGATGAGCGCGAGGATCTCAATGCGTCATGTGCGCGGCTTTGATGTCGCTCGGCCAGTCAGTATCGGTGTGATGGTGGGGATCATGCTGCCGCTGGTGCTGCTTCCCTTGCTTTCAATTTTTATTTATGGCACCAGCAAAGGCCTGGGCGCATTTTGGTCTTCGCTGGTCGCGCCTGAAGCAGTATTCGCGCTCAAACTTTCCATGGTTACCAGTTTCTGGGCGACAGTTTTTAATGTACTGTTTGGTTTGCTCGCGGCGTACGTGCTTTCGCGTTACGAGTTTTGGGGGCGCAATGCGGTGATTGTCACTATCTCTCTGCCGACGGCCATACCCACAGCGGTGGCAGGATTTGCATTGCTCCTTTTGTGGGGACCGTACGGAACGTTGGGGCGATTATTGAATCCTCAGAACGCCCAGTTGATGTTTACGCCTTACGCCATCATCATGGCTAATATCTTTGTGACGTTTCCCCTGGCGTTCGGCGTGATTAAGCCGGTTTTCGACACCATGAGCCGGTCGTTGGAAGAAGCCGCCGCGACAATTGGGGCCACGCGTTGGCAGACATTTTGGCATGTAACTTTGCCGAGCCTGCGCGGGGCAATCGTTTCGGGGGCGCTGCTAACCTTTGCGCGCGCCGTGGGTGAGTTTGGTTCGACGATATTAGTCTCCGGAAACTTGGCCGGCCGGACCCAGACGGCGCCGCTATATATTTTCGCAAAGTTTAACGAGGGCCAGATCGAAGCGGCCAACGCGATCGCCATTGTGCTGGCGCTGCTGTCGTTTTTCATTTTCAGCGTGCTCTTTTTCGCGCGCGACTGGTTGGAGTTTGAAACATAGGAAGTATGATTCCGAAACGAGCATTGAGTACTGACGAGCAACACATATCGACGGCGCCCGCGAACAAAGAGCAGCCACCGGCAATCGCTGCAAGTGTGCGCGGCATTAGTAAAAGCTTCAAAAAAACCCGCGTCCTCGAAGACGTGAGTTTCGATGTTGCCGAAGGCGAGTCGCTGGTTCTGCTGGGACCATCGGGCAGCGGTAAGACTACAGTGCTGCGCATCATCGCTGGATTGGAACAACCCTATACCGGACGGGTAATACTTCACGGTAAGGACGTGACCGAGCTGCCGGCGCGCGAGCGCGGCGTCGGCGTAATTTTCCAATCCTACGCTCTTTTTCCGAGAATGACGGTCGAAAGGAACATCGCCTTTGGCTTAAAGATTCGGCGGCGCCCACGCAAAGAACGAAGGGAGACACTTAACCGGCTGCTCAAGCTGGTCCAGCTGGAAGAGCATCGTAAGAAATATCCGTGGCAACTCTCCGGGGGACAGCAACAGCGCGTCGCGATCGCGCGTACTTTGGCATATAAGCCTCAGGTCCTTTTGTTTGACGAGCCCTTCGGCGCGCTCGACGCACAGACGCGGGTGCATCTGCGTCGAGAAATTCGCACGCTGCTGCGTCAGGTTAAAGTACCTTCGGTTTTTATTACGCACGATCAGGAGGAAGCTTTGGAGTTGGGCGATCGGATTGCGGTGCTGAACAATGGTCACCTGGAACAAATCGGCACTCCGGACGAAGTTTACAATCATCCGCAAACCGAATTCGTCGCGACGTTTCTCGGCGCGGCTAATTTGTTACTCGGGGTCGTGACGCTCGGGGCCATCGAGATCGGCACTGCGCGCGTGCCGGCGACTGAAGAAACCAGGAAGTTTCGTGACGGCCAGTCGGTCAAGGTTGTATTTCGTCCCGAAGATGTCACTCTCAGCAAAGATGCCAAATTGCCCGGCGGCTGCCGCCGTCTAGCCAACGGCATAATTGAAGAGATTAGCTTTGTCGGCGCATACGAGCGGCTTAACGTTCGCTTGGATCTTACTCAGCGTCAGCCTGCCCTGAACCAACCCCCACTGTACGAAGTAACCATCAACACTCCTGAACGAATGACCGGCATCCCGATCATCGCCACGCGGCCGAAACCGGAAGCCAGCGCGAGCAAATTCAATGTAGGCGATCGAGTGGCGGTTGGACTCACTGCGTTTTCGGTTCTGCCGAATTACACGCTGGTAGGCGGGCGTGTAAATCGCACTCTGGAAATCAATAGATGAAAAAATTACATGTAGGGCCACAGGTCGCGCTGGCGGCCCTGTGGTTTTGTCTGCTTCCTGCCATTGTCTTTGCTCAGGCAGCTAATCGAATTCCAAAAAGCGACTTCCAAAGCTGGAACGACGTTCAAATCACGGTTCCCATGACGAAGAAAGTTGATTTTACGATACAGGGGACGCTGCGTCTTGGTGATAATGTCAGCCAGACGGCCGATCAGCGTTTAGGAATCGGATTTGTCTTGAAGGTCAATAAATATCTTTCGTTCCCTGCTTTTTATTTTCATCGCGAGGCGCGGCCGCCCAATGGCCGGCACGAAAGCGAAGATCGATTAACCCTTGGCGCGACGGTTCGTTTCCCAATCCATAAATTCACGCTGGCAGAACGCAATTGGTTTGAGCGGCGCGAGCGTAGTCCACAGGTAAACGCCTGGCGGTACCGAAATCGCCTGCAGATTGAACATCCATTTACGATAAACAAACACCCGTTCACCTGGTTTGTTTCGGACGAAGTTTTCTATGACTGGAGTTTACACATCTGGCCGCGCAACCGATTGTCCGCCGGTGTCAGTCACCCTTTCAACAAACACCTGACACTAGAGTTGTATTACACGCGCCAAAACGATAGCCACACGCGGCCGGGCGATCTGAATATCATCTGGTCTGCGTGGCGGTTTAAGCTGTGAGTTGGCAGTAAAAAAACGTCCGAAGCGCCGGCTCATCTCTTTTCGAGAAGTCTTCTAATCATCCGTGGCAGCAAAAGCGCGGTCTGAAAGACCGAACCTGACGCAAAGCGTCGGGCCAGACCTCGAAACAGCTTGCCGGCTTCAGAGGTGTAATTGAACCACCAGAGATCGGGAATGAAAGGAAGTCGATTCAGGTGAATATGCTGTGGGCTGACCATTTCCAGTAAACCTGCGCGTCCGTGAGTGCGACCAATGCCGCTTTGCTTGACGCCACCCCAGGGGGTTTGCGCGATGCCATGCGTGTAAAGAACTTCGTTAACCATCACAGTCCCGGCGTCAATGCGCTCGGCGAGTTGTTTCCCTCGCGCAATATCTTTCGTGAAGACACTGGCGGTGAGTCCGTAAATCGAGTCATTTGCAAGGCGCACTGCCTCTTCATCTGTTTTGAAGGTCATAATCGGTAGCACAGGACCGAAGGTCTCATCACGCATCACTTCCATTTCGTGATTGATATTCGTCAGTACCGTCGGCTCATAAAACGGTCCGGTTAGATTTGGCGGGCGCTGCCCACCCGTCAATACGGTCGCGCCTTTCGCTTGCGCGTCGAGCACATGATCCTCGACGATTCTTAACTGGCGCTCGCTGGTCATCGAGCCAATATCGGCATCCTGGTCGGTATCTGCGTTCTGCCGCAGGCGCTTTGTTTCTTTCAGCACGGCGTCGGTAAATTGCGGCGCGATGCTTTCGTGAACATAACAGCGTTCGACGGCCGCGCATGCCTGGCCGCAATTGGCGAATGCACCCCAGACTGCGGCGCGGGCGGCGCTTTCGATGTCAGCATCGGCCAGAACAATCAACGGATCTTTTCCACCGAGTTCAAGGACCACGGGCGTGAGATATTTCGCCGCGGCTTCGGCCACGCGCTTGCCAGTAGCAACACTGCCGGTGAACATGATTTTGTCGACGCCGGCGGCAACCAGCGCGGCGCCTATCGATCCATCGCCGGTGACAACTTCCAATAATCCATCACGTAAACCAGCGCGCCTGAATACCTCTTTGATCTGCAAGCCAGTAAGCGGGGTCAGCTCGCTGGGTTTTAGCACAACTGAGTTGCCGGCCATCAGAGCTATCACGACTTCATCAAGCGGGGTCGCCCAGGGAAAGTTCCATGGCGAGATGATTCCGACAACTCCCACCGGTTTGTAAAAAATGTAAGATGACCGGCCCATCAATGCGTATTGGCCAATATTGATTCTTTCGCGTTGCAGCAAATGCCCTGTATGACGTGCGAAGTACTGCATCAGATCGAGCGTCGGGGTAAGCTCCATGGCAATCGCTTCCGCAATTGGCTTGCCGGTTTCCTGCGCGATTAGCAGGGCGATGTTTTCGAGTTCCTTCAGGATTATTTTTCGCGCTTTCATTACCACCCGGCCGCGTTCGCGAAATGACGCTTGCGACCACGAGGGTTGCGCTTCGCGCGCGCGGCCGACAGCCCGCGCGACCTCTTCCGGCGTGGCAATGGGCGCACGACCAATCTCTGCGCCGGTGACCGGGTTGCGAGAAACCAGCTCGGCTCTGTCTGATTTTGCTGGGATGGTCTGGGCCATTAAGCGCGATTATCGCCCAGAAGCGGCTGGTTGTCAGTACGTCGTTTGGGGTCAATACCCTCCACGTTGAGCGTCATCTGCTGGCGCCGAAGATACTTGACGGCGGCTTACCCAGGTTGGTACTGACTTCACAGTCTCGGCTACAATGCCATTTCACATTCCAATCGCTTCAGAGGAGCTCGCAATGATCAAACCGCAGCTAGCTGAATTCATGCGCCGCATGGATCCGAACTCAGTCGCCATCATTCCCGCCGCGCGAGAAGCTGTGCGCTCGCACGACACGAATTATCGTTATCGGCAGAACTCGGACTTCTTTTATCTGACCGGATTTGAAGAGCCTGAAGCAATCGCGGTGATCTCGCCGGCGAAAGAAAAGAAGTTCACGATGTTTGTGCGGCCGCGCGACATGGAACAGGAGATTTGGAATGGCTACCGGGCGGGCGTCGAGGGCGTAAAGAAAGATTACAGCGCCGACGAAGCTTTTCCTGTTTCGGAGTTTGACGCGAAGTTGGCGGAAATTCTGGACGGGCCGGAGAAGCTTTACTACGCATTCGGCAACGGCAGCCCTGAGCTCGATGGAAAACTGATCAGGCAGCTCGCGCTCATGCGCGAGACGAACCGGAGACCCTTGGAGCCTCCGCGGACGATCATTGATCCGACTTCGATCCTGCATGAGATGCGCGTGTTCAAGAGCAAGGAAGAAATTGAAATAATGCAGCGCGCTGCCGATATCGCGGCCGAAGCCCACGTCGAAGCTATGAAAGCCGTGCGGCCCGGAATGAAAGAATTTGAAATCGAAGCCCTGATCGAGGCGGTGTTCCGGCGGCATGGCGCCATCGGCCCCTCTTACACATCGATCATCGGCTCGGGCGCGAACGCGACCGTGCTGCATTACATAAACAACACCGACACTTTGAAAGACGGCGATCTGCTTTTGGTTGATGCCGGCGCAGAATTCAAAGGTTATGCTTCAGACATCACACGCACCTTTCCGATCAACGGCAAGTTCAGCCAGGCCCAGCGCGACATCTACGATCTCGTCCTGAAAACACAGATGTCCTGTGTAGACATGGTGCGGCCGGGGGTGCGACTCGAGGACTTGAAAACTCACTCGATCGAAATGTTGACTGCAGGCATGGTCGAACTCGGTTTGCTGAAGGGCGATCCGGCGAGACTTATCGAAGAGAAAAAGTACATGCAGTTTTACATGCATAACCTCGGTCACTTTCTGGGTATCGACGTGCACGATGCCGGCCGCTATTACTTCAATGGCGAGTCGCGTCCGGCGGAACCCGGCATGGTGATGACGATTGAACCAGGCCTCTACATTTCTCCTGATACCAGCAATATTCCGGAAGGGTTCAACAAACAGATCCCGCCAAAGTATCTCGGCATTGGCGTGCGCATCGAAGACGATGTCCTGGTGACTGAAAAGGGCGCACGCGTGCTGACCAACAAAGTGCCGAAAGATCCGGAAGAGATCGAAGCTGTAATGGCGAAGTAGGAGTTGCCCGAATGAAGCATTATTCCCGCTTTCCTCTCGCGCTTATCCTGGCTGCTTTATTGAGCGCGAGTACCTCCGCGCAAAATCCGACGAATCAAACTTTGTTGACCGTCGGCGGCCAGGTTGACCATCCGCTACAACTGACGCGCGCTGATCTCGACAAGTACGCGCGGCAAACTGTGCGAGCCAAAGATCACGACGGCAAAGAATACGGTTACGAAGGAGTCGTGCTTGCAGACATTCTCCGAATGGCCGGGGTAAAGCTCGGCGAGCAATTGCGAGGCAAGGCGCTCGCCACTTGTTAGTTACAGCGGCGGATGGTTACGAGGCGGTCTTTGCGCTTCCGGAATTCGATCAGCTCGCGAACGATCGGGTAATCATCATCGCGGATCGTCGCGATGGCCAGCCGCTGCCGGCGAATGCCGCGCCTTTACAAATAATCGTGCCAGGCGATAAGCGGCACGCCCGCTGGGTGCGCCAGGTAAAATCCCTGACTATCCTGCCGGTTACCGTTAGGTGATTAGAAATGCTCGTCCGGCGGCCATTCGGTCTCCACCCAAAACACCTCCTAAGAATTTAGTTGACAAACCTGCCGCTCCGGTCTTATAGTCTCCTAACCTTTTAGGAGACAGGCTTCATGGCAAAGCAGAAAACCGAACATTTAACCAGGCTGGAGCTGGAAATAATGAACGTTTTGTGGGACGAGGGCGCCGCCAACGTCCAGAGTGTTCAGCAGCGGCTCGACCGCGACCTGGCCTACACCACGGTGCAGACGATGCTGAACATTTTGCTCCGCAAGGGAAAAGTTAAGCGCGCGCTAAAAGAGCGCGCCTATGTTTACAAACCGGCGGTTACGCGGCGGCAGTTTGTCAGCCGGCATCTCGGCGATCTCGTCGATCGGCTCTTTGGCGGCTCAGCCGAAAGCCTGGTGATCAGTCTGGTCGAAGCAAAACATCTGAAGCCACAAACGCTGGCGCGATTGAATAAGCTGCTGAAAGAGCAGGAGGGCAAGGGCGATGAAAACAGCTAGCGAACTGGTTCTGACGTTTCTCTTGAATGCGTGCTGGCAAGTCGCGTTAATCGGAGGCGCCGCGATGCTGGGCGATCTTTTATTACGGCGCACGGCGGCGTCCTATCGTCATTTCCTTTGGATGGTTGCGCTGGTGATTTCTCCACTGCTGCCGATTTTTTCGTTCTCGAGTTCGTGGCGGGATTTGTTTGTCACGACGCCGGCGCCGGCAATCGCTATTCAAGGAGTCAGCGTTATGGAAGCGCCTGATTCAATCGGCGAGACGATCACTGCCAGCGTCAGTTCCGCTTATCACATCAATCGACTCGTGGCCCTGGTCTTGCTCGGGATTTACGCGCTAATCGTTGGCTATGGAACCATCAAGTTGGTTCGCGCATACTTCAGGACGCGAGCCATCGTGCGCGAGGCGAGCCCTGCCGAACTCTCTCATGAAGTTAAGGTAATTGTCGGGCGATGTGAAAGAGCGATCGGCGTCCGCAATATTACTTTTCTTACTTCGCCGTCGGTTCAGGTTCCAGCTACGCTCGGCATCTTTCGGCCGTTAATAATCTTACCCGTGGGTATGCTGCGCCAACCCGATGACGATGCGCTGACTGCGGGCGTCGGACATGAATTGGTGCATGTCGCGCGCCGTGACTATCTACTAAATTTGATCTGCGAATTTGTTTTTCTTCCCCTGTCGTTTCATCCGGCGGCGGCCCTGATCAAGCGACGGATCATTCAAACCAGAGAACTGCGCTGCGACGAACTGGTGACCGAGCGTTTACTGCAGCCCGAAGTCTATGCGCGCTCCCTGGTGCAACTGGCCGGCTCGGCGGTGTCATTGAATCGCCGCGCGCAAACTATAACCGTCGGCATCGCCGATGCCGACATTTTGGAGGTACGCATCATGTCATTGCTAAAGAGAACAAAGTTGAACGTGGGCAGGAAAAAGATTTGGTTAATAGCGGCCGCATTATTGCTCGCGATTCCCTGTGTGGCCGCAGCATCATTCGCGTTTCATTTCAACCTCGATTCGGCGCAGTCCAGATTGACCGCGCAAGAGCCTTCGCGAGAAGCACAGGAAAAACGAGAATCACGCGCGCGCGAAGAGCGCGAGGTAAGGGAACGTACTGATCGCGAAGTCCAGGAGCTTAAGGAAGCCCTCGATAAAGAAACCAATCCTGAGAAAAAGGTGAAGCTGGAAGCCGAACTGCGCGAGCGGCTCGAGCGAAAAACTATTGCCGGTTACTCCAGCGAAGGGCCGATCTATGTAATTCATGGAGGTGAAGGAGCGGAGCAAGAGCGGGAGATCGAAGCCATGCAGAAAGCCGAACTCGCCCGACAGGCAAGAATCAGCATGGATCAGGCTATTCAAATCGCTACCAGCCAACAGCCAGGCAAGGTGCTGGAGTGCTCACTTAACGGAGAGCATTGGGAAGCACCTGGAAGACTGGCGAAAGACGGAGTCGTCTTCTATCACGTGGTAATCCTTTCTGGTGACGATTCGAATCCCGTAACGACCCACGTGATGGTCAACGCGGTTGATGGCACGATCTTCAAGCCCAAAATGAAAATGCGCGGTGAAGCGTGGACAATTCGATCCCCGGAACGCTGGTACGCGGAGAAAGAGGTCGTGCAGAACTACAAAGAGCGGGAGAATGAGCCAATCCACGGCGGCGTATTGAACGGCAAAGCACTTAACCTGCCGGCGCCCGAATATCCCGCGATCGCGCGCTCGGCCCACGCTTCAGGTTCAGTTACGGTCGGCATAACTGTTGACGAGGAAGGCAACGTCATTGAAGCCAAAGCCGTATCCGGTCACCCGTTATTGCAGGCGGCCTCAGTAAACGCGGCCCGCGCGGCGAAGTTTTCACCAACTCAACTGGAAGGAGTGCCGGTGAGAGTCAGCGGCGTTGTCGTTTACAACTTTGTGGCGCAGTGAGGATCGGAGGTCAGAAGTCAGAAGGCAGAGGTCGGAGATCAGAAGTCAGAGGTCAGAACTAAGGATGAGTTGAAGAGAACCTAATCGAACTGCCAAATAATAAGCGCGAAGGCCTGACCAGCCCTCGCGCTTTTTTTCTTAAACCGTAGTAAAGATTCACGCGTCGCTTACTGCTACTGCTACTGCTACTGCTACTGCTACTGCTACTGCTTTTCAATATCCCCACCGCCACGTCACGTTATAGACGCGGGCCAGCTCGTCGAGGTTCGATCTCAATATCGACCAATCATTCTGTGCTTGTTTCCGCAAACGATTGCGGCGCATGAATTGATCGATCTGGGCCGCGCGATCAAGCACTGTCTGCACGTCACTGGTCGTCGACTTATGATGATCGAAATGGTCATGCAGCGTCTTCGTCTCTTTATAGAATTCTTTGACGAAAGCGTTTATGTCATCCTCGCGCCGCGAACCGTCGAACCGGCTCTTGTCCAACGCTGTGTCCAAACTCCGGCGAAAGACGTCGGATTGATGTTCGATACGATGAATAGTCTCTTCGACCTCTTTGTCGGTCACGCGATATGGAATGTCGCCCACCACCGGCGCGATATAGCCACCGCCCCACCGCCACGATACGTTGTAAGCCACCGCCAGTTGTTCGAGATCGGCCCGCAATGCTGACCAATCACCCTGCGCGCGCGCGTTCAAAGGGTAACGGCTCATAAATCCATCGATGCGCGCGGCCCGATCCAGCACCGTGTCAACATCCGAGGTCGTCGATTTGTGATGATCGAAATTATCATCCAGGCGCTTAGTCTCTTCCTCGAAGTTCTTAACGTAGGTGTTGATGTCGTCTTCGCGCCGCGAGCGATCAAAGCGGCTTTTATTAAGCGCGTCTTTGAGACTCTTGCGAAAAGCATCGGTTTCGCTCTTGATGCGATCCAGGAGGCGTGCAACTTCCCGATCGCTCACGCGATAAGGTTGTCCCGCGACTTGGGCAGACGTCGTCGAAACCAACGTTGATACTGTAAATGCAAAGCCAAAAACGAGTAGCAGTGTTCGGTTTTTCATGGCCGCCATTTTATCACTGCGCGCAAGCATTTTCTCGCCATCTGACGCATAGATCGCGAGCCGCTTGAGCCCAATCTGGAAATTGAAAAGAGAACCCCGAGTTTTGCAGCCGGGTGGGAATAACTCGCCGGCTCTTAAGAATAAGCTCAGTTTCGCTGCGGAGAAGAAACGCTCCAACTTCGAGCATCCATTCTGTCGCGGGAAGTCCAAAAGGGATTCCCCAGGCTTCCCTGAGTGCCTGCATGAACTCGGAATTTATCAGCGGATTTGGCGACGCGAGATTGACAGGGCCGTCCAGCTCTTCACGTTGGATTAGCCACAGGACAGCCCGGCCCAGGTCCTGATCGTGAATCCAGGACAAGAACTGTTTGCCGTTACCTGCGCGACCACCGAGACCGAAACGCACCAATCGCAGCAGGGTGTCGAAGGGACTCCCTGGATCCGGATTCATTACGATTGCGGTACGCATCAAGACCTTACGTGTTAAGGGCGTGGCCGCGCCATTGAAGGTTCGCTCCCAGGAGGTTGCCACGTCGATGCTGAATCGCCAAGTGTCCGGCGCGTTTGGCTCTGAGCCGCCGATGATTCCGCTAGCCTCGTCGTTTGGCGCGTCGAAGCGATGAGCATAAATAGTCGCCGTGCTCGCTTGCAGCCAGACGCGCGGCGGCTTCCACGCCTGGGCGATAGCCTCACCGACCACCTTTGTTGATTTCATACGCGAGTCGATGATGATGCGCCGGTTCGCCGGCGTATAGCGACAATTCACGCTTTGCCCGGCGAGATTGATAACCGCGTCAGCCCCTTCGAATTCAGATTTCCAATCGCCTAGTGTCTCACCGTCCCATTCGACCACACGCCACAGGGCATTGACGGATTGGCGACTAAGAACTACGACTTCATCACCGCGACTATGAAACGCGCGAGCCAGCACGGTGCCCACCTGACCTGATCCGCCTGGAATTACGATTTTCATGTTTTAAACTGTTCCGCACCGGCTTTTCGCGGAGCAGATTCAGCCTCTTACGCGCGCTCCATCGTCTACCTTAGGCTTCCGCCAACTCTAAATCGCGTAATTCCGAAACCAACCTAAGCGCGCGTTTGCGCACCGGCGTCATCAGTGGATTGCTTGCCAACGAGATTAGTTTGTCGAGGAGATCCACAGTCTGATCGATCAGCTTGTAGGTCCGCCTCTGATTACGCGATGAATCGTGAATCCAAAAGAGAATTACACCCATATGGTAAAGCCAGAGCAGATAGGGCAACTCGGCGCGCAGTTCATTTGGTATTCGCGTCCTTGTCTCGCTAACCAGATCTTTGAAGAGTTTCAGGCTATCCAGCCGCACTGGAGCCGATTCATCGGCAAATGGATTCAGCGGATTGTGCGGATCGGCCGCCGTCTTAAAAAGTACACCGGCGAACCGATGATAAGGCTCAAGCGTGGAGATCTTGAGCCGCATTACTGCGAGGAGCCGCTCTTTCAGGCTTGATTCCTTTTCGAGAATGGGCTGCGAGGCAGCCAGATGTTCTTCGTGCGTGCGGTGATAGAAGGCCTGAATCAAATGATCTTTTGAAGGGAAGTAATGATAGGCGTTGCCGAGTGAGACGCCAGCCTTCTCGGCGATCGCCCGCATCGTCGTCTCCTCGTAGCCGCGCTCACGGATTAGCTCGAGCGCCGCATTTACGATCAAAGCTTTCGTCTGTTCACCTTTTTGCGTTCTGCTTCTTTTGGTCTTTGCGCCCATCTTTATCACCTGGATAAACCGGCCACGCGGCTGATTTGAAAACGATGCTGGGAGATCAATGACACTACTCGCCTGGTAGTCGGCAGGAGTTCAGGAGTCGACAGACGATAGGACCAGTCGCGATAGTGACATAACGCCCAGAGCATCATCAGCCAGCCTTTGGGGCCGAAGTAAACCGCGCCTTCGTCACTGACGACGGTTAGATCTTTTGAGGTCAAGTCATGGTTGAGTTCCGGAAATCGTTTCCGGGCAGCATCGGTCTTGATCGGTATCATTCTGATGTCGATCAGCTTGGGTTGTTGAGCGAGCCATCCCTGCACTCTCATGCACAATCCGCAGGATGGGTCATAGAGCAAAGTTAGTCTGTTCATGACTAAACCTCCCTGACGGCAGTGAATGCATCCGGCATTACGGGCGGAGGCCCACCTCGCAGCGTCGCGCGCCGCCTCATGCGGCTGAAAAGGAAGAGATTAAAGAAGTGCATTCCGCCCAGAACCAGCAGGACCGTGCCGACCTTCACCGACAGGGCCTCAATACCCTCCTGCGCCGTCGCGATCTTATATCCAAGCTTGAGCATCAGGCTGACATAGCCCAGATTGATTAAGTAAAAACCGACCACCAGCAGGTGATTGACCGAATCGGCGAGTGGTTCGTTGCCATGAAAGACGTCGACCAGAAAGATGCGTCCATTCTTGTGCAGCGTGTGCGCGACCCAAATCGTCAGGGCTATGGTAATTGCCAGATAGAGTAGATAGGTGGTGATTTCGATGGTCATCAGCGGTCTCCTTTGTACCAGAATTGAACAGGTTCAACTCTGGCAGGATAGCTCGACCTTCGGCCGCTGTCAAGGATTTTTTTGAACGCGTTCAGAAAGGGTTTTTAGTCATGAATTGACCACGTAACTCTAGTTGCCGGGCTTGACGATTGCAGGCGGAGCGCTTACTCTGATTATGACGGGGAACAAGTGATGAATAGTTTCGCGAACAGCCAACGCTATTACTATTATTATTGCGGTCCGCTCTCCATTTGGAGGGACGGTCGGGCGATGAGCTGTCGCGAGGTCACTTAGGTAACCTTAGATAAGTTTCAGAACCGGCCATCGGTCCTTCCAGGAGAAGGATCGGTGGCCGGTTCTTTTTTGCTGGGAACGCGGACTCTTCGACGCGGACGCGAGAAATTCGCCGGAACCTTCTTGCGCTGCACTCTTGATGCGAGCGAGGTGCTCGCGTTCCCAACAAGAATTGGAGGGAATAATGCTTGACATTTCAGACGACATTATGACGAGAAGAGAGTCCAATCAACCCTTGCTGTCCGATCATGTGGATACGCGGCCGGTAATCGCCGATGAAGAAATCGCCGATCGAAACACGATTGTGCAGCTCGATCCGGATCATCCGGGCTTTCGCGATCCGGAATACCGCGCGCGTCGGAACCAGATCGCGCAACTTGCGGTGAACTATACACCCGGTGACGAGATTCCGGACGCTCCTTACACTCGTGAAGAGCATGAAGTGTGGCGCACAATTTGGGCGGCGTTGCAGCCGGCGCATCAGAAATATGCCTGCGCCGAATACGTCGCGGCCTTGAAGCGTCTCAGCTTTGCGCCCGATCGCATCCCGCAGTTGCGGGAAGTTAATGAGAAGGTGCAGGCGATCAGCGGGTTTCGTCTCGAGCCGGTCGCCGGATTAGTTCAACCACGCGTGTTCCTTGAGAATCTGGCGAACGGAGTTTTTCTTTGCACCCAGTACATCCGCCATCACTCGACGCCGCTTTACACTCCTGAGCCGGACGTCGTACACGAAATTGTCGGCCACGGAGTGACGCTGGCCAGTGAACAGCTGGCGGAACTCAATCGCATGTTTGGACGTGCAGTGAAACAGACGACGCAGCCGGAAGCGCTCGAACAATTATCGCGCATCTATTGGTTCACGATTGAGTTTGGTGTATTACGCGAAAACGGAGAAGTGAAAGCCTACGGTACCGGCTTGTTGTCGTCGGCGGGAGAACTAAAAGAGATGCGGGAAGCCAATTTGCGCCCGCTCGATCTGGACGCAATTTCACATCAGGAGTACGACCCGACGCATTATCAGCCGGTGCTTTTCTGCGCGGCTTCGTTTGAAGGAATGTATCAGACCCTAAGAGATTTTCTGGTGAGATAGTAGACAACGCTCCTTGACACCCTTTTCAGGCAGCGCCTATAGTTTGCGTGCAAGTTCTCCGTTAACATGACACGCAATTATTACTATTGCTGGTGCGCCTGTATGTGGGCTTCTCCTGCGGGAGGAGCGTCCGGGCGAAACTTGCGCGCGCGAAAGCTGGTGACTTAGCCACCGCGCAAAAAGTTTAGAACGACCGGTCGCGACGCCCAGTCACGGCCGGTTTTACTTTTGGAGAAAGAGCCCGGTCGAGCGCGAGAAGATGAGTTTATGAGTGATCTGATCAAGAGGGGACGCCAATCGTATTAAAACGGGAGAAGTTCTTTAGAAAGGCGACATGATAACGGAAGCAGACGCACTAAAGTCTCAACGGGAAAGCCATCCTGACTCATTGGAGGCGCAGATCGGCAATACTCCGTTATTGCGCCTGCGCGGGGTCGCGCGCGGTTTGCCGGCAGGCGTGGACGTATTGGTCAAAGCCGAGCACCTGAATCCGGGAGGGTCGGTAAAAGATCGGGCGGCGCTCGCCATGATTCTGGATGGCGAACGGTCAGGCCGGCTCTATCCGGGCAAAACCATTCTGGACGCGACCAGCGGCAACACTGGAATCGCCTATGCGATGATCGGGGCCCTCCGTCGCTATCCGGTAACGCTTTGCCTGCCAAAGAACGCGAGCGAGGAACGTAAACGAATCCTCCGAATTCATGGGGTAGAACTGATCGAGACTGATCCTTTGCACGGCACTGATGGAGCACAGTCGATTGCCCGAGACTTGGCCGCCGGCGATCCGCAAAAGTATTTTTATCCCGATCAGTACAACAACGACGCGAACTGGCGGGCGCATTATGAAGGCACCGGTCGTGAAATCTGGGAGCAGACTGAAGGCCGCGTGACGCATTTTCTCAGTGGTCTGGGAACGTGCGGCACGTTTGTGGGCGTGGTGCGGAGATTGAAAGAATTCAATTCAAATGTACGAGCAATTTCCATGGAGCCGGACTCGCCAATTCACGGTCTGGAGGGCCTGAAACACTTGCCAACTTCGCGAATGCCCGGCATCTTCGATCCAACGCTGGCCGATGAGAAAATAGAAGTATCAACCGAAGAAGCGCAGCTCATGTCCCGGCGGCTGGCGCGCGAAGAAGGTCTGTTCGTAGGAGTCAGCGCGGGCGCGAATGTGGCCGCCGCGCTACGGATCGCGCGCGAGCTGACCTCCGGTTCACTGATCGTGACGGTGCTCTGCGATGGCGGCGAACGGTACTTGAGCGAGAACTTCTGGCAACAGAAAGGCACCTGAACGCTGCTCACACCCCAAATTATGAGCGAGAAAAAACCCGACCACCTCGATATTGCTACGCAGCTGGTTCATGCGGGTGAAAGACGCGCGCCGCCAACCGGGCGCCCGACCTCGACTCCTATTTACGCGTCCGCGACTTATACCTACGAATCGATGGAAGAGATCGATCAGGTCTTTGCAGGAGAGAAACCTGATTACATCTACACGCGGTACGGTAACCCAACGCTGGCGGCTCTCGAGACTGCGATCCGAACTATCGAGGGAGGCACGACCGCCTGCGCGTACGCCTCCGGCATGGCGGCGCTGCATGCGGCTTTGTTAGCCTGCGAATTGTCGCCCGGCGCGACCGTCCTTGCGTCGCAGGATCTCTACGGCGCGACGACGAACCTGCTGCTGACTATCTTCGGACCGCTCGGAATAAGAACGGTTACTGCCGATTTCAATGACCTCGAAACTCTGCGCCATAAAGCCGTCGGTTTGAAACCGCGCGTGCTGCTTGCCGAAACGATCTCGAATCCGCTCTTGAAGGTTTGCGATATTGATGCCTGCGCTGAGATCGCTCATCACGGCGGCGCGCGTTTGATCGTTGATAACACGTTTGCTTCGCCCTACCTCTGTCAGCCGTTGAAGCATGGGGCTGACCTGGTCGTCCACAGCGGCACCAAATATCTGGGCGGGCACGCCGATGCGATGGCCGGCGTTGTCGTGTCACGCGATGAAATCGATGCCAACGCCTTGATCGGTGTAATGAAACTTGTGGGCGGCGTTTTGAGCCCGTGGGAGGCGCACGAGATTTTGCGCGGCCTGAAAACACTCGCGGTGCGCATGGACAGGCATTGCGAAAATGCTCGCGCGCTGGCCGGGCGGCTCAGTGATAATCCGCGAGTTGGTCGAGTCTATTATCCCGGATTGTCCAGGTCGGAATCTGAAGTTGGGCGGCGCCTTTTGCGCGCACCGCATTCGGGCGCGCTGGTCTCGATCGAGTTAAAAGACAACACGCGCGAGGCAGCGTTTCGTTTCATGAACGCCTTGAGGCTGTGCGTGCGGTCGACAAGTTTGGGCGACGTATTCACGAGTGCGCTCCATCCGGGAACTGCGTCACATCGCGATCTTGCGCCGGCGCGGCGAAAGGAACTCGGAATCAGCGATGGGCTGATTCGAATTTCCGTAGGTATTGAAAATGCAAGTGACATTATCGCGGACGTTGAGCAGGCGTTGGAAGCTTAGCCTCAGAGAGGCGGCGGCACGGAGGAATTTGAGAGAATAAATGGCGACCGCGATTCGAGCCTGCTCCGGGTTTTCGTGCCGTTAGGCTGGGCATGTTGAGGCAAGATTGATTACGTTAGACGAAGGACATCTTACGGGAATCCGCCTGCATGGTGAGCGCGACTATCCCTATGAATGTTGCGGGCTGCTGATCGGCCGTTTTGAGACTTCCGGTCAAAAGATAGTGGCTGAAACTTATCCGATTTCAAACGCCCGCGAAGAAAAGGCCAAGCGCAATCGTTTTCTGATCCGGCCTGACGAACTAATGCGCGGCGAGAAGCACGCGCGCGATAAAGGCCTGGATGTGGTCGGCTTTTATCATTCACATCCGGACGATCAAGCGGTGCCTTCGCAATACGATTTAGGTCACGCCTGGCCGACATATTCGTATATCGTCTTGTCGGTAGTAGAGGGACACGCGGCGGAATTGAGATCCTGGGAGATGGAATCAGATCGCTCGCGATTTAATGAAGAAGAGATTAGAAACGTTGTTTAGGAGCGGGCTACCGCCCGGTCAGTCGGGCAGTAGCCGACTCCAAACAGTGAAATACTTCAAGAGGATTAGAAGCAATGTCAGTCACAATCGCTATACCAACCGCCCTCCGTCAGTTTGCCGCCGGTCAATCGGAAATTCAGGTTGACGCTCGTACTGCCGGTGAGGCCCTGGACCAGCTAACAGCAACCCACGGCGACTTACGCCGTCATTTGTTCAACGATCAAAATTCGCTGCGCAACTTTGTCAACGTCTATGTCAACGAAGAAGACATCAGACATCAAAACGGCACGGATACGCCGGTCAAAGACGGCGACACAATTCTGATTGTTCCGTCCATCGCCGGGGGTGCGGCGGCCGCGGAAGTTGACGACCTGCGCCACGACGAAATCCTGCCGAGTCTTTCGAATGAAGAAATCGCGCGCTACAGCCGGCATGTGATCATTCCTGAAGTTGGCATGCAGGGCCAGCGCAAGCTAAAAGCCGCCAGCGTGTTGATGATTGGTACCGGGGGCCTGGGCGCGCCGCTGGGAATGTATCTCGCGGCGGCCGGTGTTGGCCGGCTTGGTCTGGTTGATTTCGATGTGGTCGACGCATCGAACCTGCAGCGACAAATCATTCACGGCACCAAGGACGTCGGGCGCCCCAAGATCGCTTCGGCGAAGGATCGTCTACAGGACATCAATCCGCACGTCGAGATCGAAACTCACGAGACCCGTTTGACCAGCGAGAACGCGTTGCGGCTGTTCGTCAACTATGACGTGATTGTCGACGGCACGGACAATTTTCCCACGCGTTACCTGGTAAACGACGCCTGCGTGCTCACCGGCAAACCAAATGTTTACGGCTCGATCTTTCGTTTTGAAGGACAGGCGAGCGTCTTTTGGGCCGAACGTGGCCCGTGCTATCGTTGCCTGTATCCTGAACCGCCACCGCCCGGATTGGTGCCGTCATGTGCCGAAGGCGGTGTGCTCGGAGTGCTGCCGGGAATCATCGGCGCGATCCAGGCGAACGAGACGATCAAAATCATTCTCGGCGCGCCGGACATTCTGGTTAACCGGCTGGTTCTATTCGATGCCTGGCGGATGCGCTTCCGCGAATTGAAGCTGCGAAAGAATCCGGATTGCCCGGTCTGCGGCGAGCATCCCACGATTACAAAATTAATCGATTACGAAGAGTTTTGCGGAATCAGACCGCCATCACACACAGAGACTCAAACTATGGAAGAAATTACCGCCACTGAATTGAAGCAGCGCCTGGATAAGGGTGACGATATTCAAATTATCGACGTGCGGGAGCCGCATGAATACGAAATCGCGCAGATTCCCAACTCGCGTTTGATTCCGCTCGGTCAGGTGCTCGGGCGCATGAACGAGATCGATCCCGAACGCGAAACCGTCGTCCATTGCAAGATGGGCGGCCGCAGCGCCAAGGCGATCGAAGCCCTCAAACGCACCGGTTTCATCGGTCACTTAATTAACCTCAAAGGCGGTATCACCGCCTGGTCCAACGAAGTCGATCCGAGTGTGCCGAAGTATTAATACTTTTAGGCTGCCATCAACCCTTTCGGCGCCAGCGGCACAGATCCAGGTCGTATTCCAGTTGCATTGAAGATCGCATTAGCGAAACTGCCGGCGCGAGTCCAACAATCAGAGTTTCGCCCGCCCCTGCGGACGGAATGTCCTTACGATCAACCAGAACAACTTCGATTGCCGGCATGTCGCGGAAGCGTTGAACGCGATAAGAGGAAAACCTCGGGTTGGTGAGGGAACCGGGGCCAAAACCAGCAAGCCTGCGAAAAGTTACTCACGCATTGCGAAAAAGCACCTTTGGGCATAACGTTCCGTGCTGGTCAGGGCGGCCAATGAGACCCGCGAAGGGAGAACCAGCATGACCCAGAACACGCTCAAAATCATCGATAGCCGAACCGCCAAGGAATACGAGATTTCCATTGAAGATGGAACGATTAAGGCGATGGACTTGCGCAAGATCAAAGTCTCAGGTGACGACTTTGGTTTGATGACTTACGATCCCGCGTTCATGAATACGGCGTCTTGCAAAAGCCGGATCACTTTCATCGATGGTGACAAAGGCATCCTGGAGTATCGGGGCTATCCCATAGACCAACTTGCCGAGAAAAGCACTTATCTTGAGGTGGCCTACCTGTTGCTGCACGGCGAACTTCCGACGGAATCACAATTGATGGACTGGACCACGAACATCACTTATCACACCTTTATCAATGAAAACATCAAGAAAGTGATGGATGGTTTTCACTATAACGCGCATCCGATGGGCGTGTTTGAAGCCACCCTGGGTGCGTTATCGACGTTCTATCCCGACGCCAAAGAAATATTCAATGAAGAGCTCCGCTGGAAACAAATCTACCGCCTGATTGCCAAGGTGCCGACGATCGCGGGGTTCGCTTATCGGCATCGCGTGGGCATGCAGTACTCGTATCCTGACAACGATCTCAGTTATGAAGGCAACTTCCTCAATATGATGTTCAAGACCACCGAGTTGAAATACCAACCTAATCCGGTGCTGGAACGCGCGCTGAGCGTGCTGTTCATTCTGCATGCCGATCACGAGCAGAATTGCAGCACTAACGCCATGCGCAGCATTGGCAGCGCGCACACGGATCCGTTTTCGGCGATCGGGGGCGCGGCGGCGGCGTTGTACGGGCCGCTGCACGGCGGCGCAAATGAAATGGTGCTGCGCATGCTCAGCGAGATTGGATCGATTGACAAGATTCCTGAGTACATCAAACGCGTGAAAACCGGAGAGTTTCGACTGATGGGATTCGGCCATCGCGTTTACAAGAACTACGACCCGCGCGCGCGAATAATCAAGCAGATTGCTTACGAGGTGTTTGAGGTTACGGGGAAAGATCCTTTGCTGGATATCGCTCTCGAGTTGGAGCGTATCGCGCTGGAAGACGAATACTTCGTGAAGCGCAAACTGTATCCGAATGTCGATTTCTATTCCGGAATTATTTATCGCGCCATGAAGTTTCCGGTCGACATGTTTCCGGTGCTGTTTGCAATCGCGCGGACCTCAGGTTGGCTCGCGCAATGGGCAGAGATGCTGGATGATTCAGATCAAAAGATCGCGCGACCGCGCCAGATTTATCTGGGTCATCGAACCAGAAGTTATCAGCCAATGGCCCAGCGCGACGGAAAGGGCGACACCGCGAAGGCGTGAGGCGACCAAAACGCTTTAAGATGTTTTGAGCCCTGCGTTAATAAAGCCCTAACGAGTTCTCGGTGTATCCGGGCTGCATCGCCGGCCCGATCTTGTGTATGATTACGCCCGGCGAATTAATCGAAGGCCCCAGAGGTAAGTTAATCGTGACCAAGAATAACGGCGAATCAGACGGCAACGACAACAAATGGGTTTATCTTTTCGAAGAAGGCAGCGGCGATAATAAAGCGCTGTTTGGCGGCAAGGGCGCCGGCCTTTGCGAGATGACGCAAGCCGGACTACCCGTTCCTCCCGGACTGATCGTCACCACTGAAGCCTGCAACGCTTATTACGACAACGACAAAGATTTTCCCGAAGGCATGTGGGAGCAGGTTAAGGAAGCTCTCCTGGAAGTCGAGAAAAAAGTCGGGAAGCGATTTGGCGATTCCAGGAATCCCCTGCTCGTTTCCGTGCGATCGGGCGCTGCCTTTTCCATGCCTGGAATGATGGACACGGTTTTGAACCTCGGCCTGAACGAAGATACGGTCCAGGGTCTCGCCGAACAGACCGGCGATCTTCGTTTTGCTCTCGATGCCTACCGCCGCTTTGCTTCGCTATTCGGCGAAATTGTGATGGGCGTCACGCACGAAAAATTCGAACGGGTAATGGATCGTTTCAAGGCCCAGACCAGCGGCGGCCGCGACACCGATCTAAAAGCGGAAGAGCTGCGCGAGATCATCGCGGCTGAGAAAGAAATTATTATCGCCGAGCAGCATGCCATTCCGGACGATCCTTACGAGCAGCTCCGCGTGGCGATCAAAGCTGTCTTTAATTCATGGATGGGCCGCCGCGCCGTCGACTATCGTCGCATCAACCGCATTCCCGACACGCTGGGCACGGCCGTGAATGTCCAGGCGATGGTGTTTGGCAACATGGGCAAGAACAGCGGGACTGGGGTCGCTTTCACCCGCAATCCATCAACCGGGAAAAAGGAATTGTACGGCGAATATTTGCTGAACGCGCAGGGCGAAGACGTTGTCGCCGGCATTCGCACGCCGAATCCAATCAGCCAGCTCAAAAAGGAGTTGCCAAAAGTCTACGAAGAGTTTTCCGCGATCACGCAGCTCCTCGAGAAGCATTATCACGATATGCAGGATTGCGAGTTTACGATCGAGCGCGGCAAGCTCTGGATGCTACAGACGCGAACAGGCAAACGGACGGGCGCGGCCGCCGTGCGCATCGCGGTTGATATGACCGGGGAACGCTTGATAGATCGCGCCACTGCCGTGCAACGGGTCACGCCGGAACAACTTGATCAGCTATTGCATCCGACTGTCGATCCCAAAACGGACGCGCGCGTCCTGGCCACCGGACTTCCGGCCAGTCCCGGGGCGGCGCACGGCAAAGTCGTGTTTAGTCCCGATGAGGCCGAAGAGATGGCGCGCGAAGGCGCCGAAGTAGTGCTGGTCCGGCAAGAAACCAGCCCGGATGATTTTCACGGGATGGTTGCGGCACAGGCGATCGTAACTGCGCGCGGCGGTATGACCAGTCATGCCGCAGTGGTCGCGCGCGGCATGGGCAAGACGTGCGTCTGCGGTGCTTCAGCCCTGGAGGTTGACTACACCCAGCAGCAGTTCACCGTAAACGGCGAGGTCATAACCAAGGGCGAGTGGATTACCGTAGATGGTTCGACCGGCCGCGTGTTTCTGGGCAAGATACCGACGATTCAGCCTTCGCTCGGTCCGGATTTTTACGAGCTGATGAAGTGGGCGGACGGATTTCGCCGGCTGAAGGTGCGCGCGAATGCCGACACGCCTCATGATGCACGGGTGGCGCGATCGATGGGCGCCGCAGGCATAGGACTTTGCCGCACGGAACACATGTTCTTTGGCGATAAGCGGCTGGCCTCAATGCGGGAAATGATCCTCGCCGATGGCACAGGCGCACGCGAGAAGGCTTTAGAGAGTTTGCTGCCGTTGCAACGCGGAGATTTCGTAGGTATCTTCCGCGAGATGGCCGGCTTTCCGGTAACGATTCGGCTGCTGGATCCGCCCTTGCACGAATTTCTTCCGAACGTTGACGAATTGCTGGGCGAATTATCTGAATTGAAAATGGCCCTGCGCCAGGCAAAGACGCTCGGCGACATGGATCACCTGCTTGACGAGATCGATGAGAAGCGACAGTTGCTTCATCACGTCAATAAAATCCGCGAGACGAATCCAATGCTCGGATTTCGCGGCTGCCGGCTCGGCCTGCTTTTTCCTGAAGTTACCAGAATGCAATGCCGCGCGATTTTTGAAGCGGCCTGCCAGGTCAGCGGTGAACGGAAGAAAGTCACGCTCGAAATCATGGTCCCGCTCGTGTCCATCGCGGAAGAACTACGCCAGCAGTCAGAACTGATTCACGAAGTTGCGCGCCAGGTGATGGGCGAGCACGGCATGAAACTCGAATACACGGTAGGCACGATGATCGAGTTGCCACGCGCAGCGTTGACGGCCGACAAGATTGCAGCGCACGCCGATTTCTTTTCTTTCGGCACCAATGACCTGACCCAAACGACATTTGGTTTGAGCCGGGACGATTCCGGACGCTTTCTCCCGACGTATGTCGATCGGAAACTTCTCAGCGACGATCCTTTTCAGGTTCTGGATCGTGAAGGCGTGGGTGAATTGGTTCGGTTGGGGGCCGAACGCGGCCGCAGCGTCAAACCGGATCTGAAAGTCGGCATTTGCGGAGAGCATGGCGGCAATCCTGAATCGATCGCTTTCTGTAACGAAATTGGTTTGGACTATGTGAGCTGTTCGCCTTATCGTGTTCCCGTCGCGCGTTTGGCCGCCGCCCAGGCGACTCTCGAAGCAAAGAGAGCTGCTGAGGCTTCCGCGGCCAGGGATCTGGCGGAAAAGGAACAAGCCCAGTCGACGAAGGCTGTTCCGGCGGTGTCTGAGATCTCCCCGGAAGTTGTGGGCGCCGCATAGTCACGTCTGTTGTCTTCCCGACAAAACTGAAAGTTATTTTTCAATTCTTGGAACTGGCATTGGCGTCTCGCTCGTGAACGCTGCGCGAGATGCGCGTGCCACGATCGAATCAAGGAAGGGGATTTTATGAATTACTATCGCCAGGTGGCGAAGCGTTTTAGTTTCGTCGCCACACTTGCGGTTCTGCTTACTCTTTCAACGGTCGCGAACGCGCAAACGCCGGCCGCCGGCGCGCCTCAATCAACGCCAACGCCAAGTCCGACGCCCGCGCCCTCGCTGGAAAAGAAATTCATCAGCAATATTCTCCACGATCAGCGGGCGATCTGGACCTCTCCATTCAGCGCGCGCCGCAGTGATATTAAATGGCTGGTTCCGCTTGGCATTTCCACCGGAGCTCTCCTGGGAACTGATCGAAACACCACGGCCGAATTGTTGGAAGGCGGAACTCATCAGACGCGGCTCAACGTCAGTCATGACATCGCTCGGATCGGTTCGTTTTACACTGTGATTGGTACGGCTGCCGGCTTTTACCTGGTCGGCCGCGCTAAAAGTGATCAGCGCGCGCGCGAGACTGGGGTGCTCGGAGCAGAAGCGTTGATTGACGCCAACATCGTTACCGCCTCTTTGAAGCTGGTGACGCAGCGTCCGCGGCCGATTTTTGATAATGGCAGGGGACGATTTCGCGCCGACGGCAATTCGTTTCCCTCGGGACACGCAACCAATGCCTGGGCGCTGGCAACGGTGATCGCGCAGGAATACAAACATCGGCCGTTGATCAAGTGGGGTGCCTATTCTTTAGCGGCGGCAGTCAGCATCTCACGCTACACCGGGCGCAATCATTTTCTGTCCGACGCGCTGGTTGGCAGCGCAATTGGTTATGGCGTGGGCCGCTACGTCTATCGCGTGCATCACGACAAGTCTCTGGACAATGATGACGACGATGCCGGAATAACCAGCTTTCGAAAATCGAAGTTCTTCCCGATGATTACGCCTGAATATAGTCGCGTAGCGCGCGCATACGGAGCCCGGCTGTCCTGGAGTTTTTAGCAGTCGTTACCGGCAGGATCGCATCGCTCCGGCACCGGCACTTTTTCATTGACTTAGGTCTCCGCAGGGAATAGATTGAGGGCCTTCCCCTGGCAAATCCATCTACTTCGTGAAGGAGCTACGAAATGAGAAGACTCTTTTTTGCTTTAGCCATGATCGCGGTGTTTTTCTTAGGCGGCCTGGTTTATGAATCGGCTTCGGCCCAGAATAGCAACAGCAGCACTACCATGGGTCCGACAATGGAAGGCAGACACAATCGCCGGCATCGGCGCCGTTGGCATCGGCGACATCGTCGGGCGGGGAGGCGACGCGGAAACTCGAACATGTAGCGAATGATTCTTGAAGGTAAATGGAAGCCCCGCAAAAGTGGGGCTTTCTTTTTGTGCGGTTTGATGACCTTAACGAAGAGGAGTTAGTCATGAAAATCATAAGAGGCCTGGGACGGTGTGCTGTTATTGCAGTAGCAGCACTATCGTTCAGCCAGTTGGGCCTTTCACAAGAAACAAAAATCGCGGCGAAAAACGTTCCTGCTGAGGTGATCGCGGCCTTTAAAGCGACCTATCCAAATGCAACCATTCGTGGCTACAGCCGCGAAAAGGAGAATGGAAAGACTTATTATGAAATCGAAAGCCGCGACGGCCGTGTGTCTCGTGACGTTCTCTACAATCCTGACGGTACTGTCGCCGAGATTGAAGAAACCGTTGACGTAAAAGATCTGCCGGCGGAGGTTCGCCAGACAATTCATACTCGCTATCCGAAAGGCGTGATCACGAAAGCCGAAAAGACCGTGGCAGGCGACAAAGTGAGTTACGAAGTTAGGATCAAGCACGGACTAAAGAGTGTTTCGATGGAGCTCGACTCCAGCGGAAAGCTCAAAGGCAAATAGGCTGATTGCGAGCGCGGCCTCCCCCTGCCTACTGACCCTTTTCTATAACCCTACTGTTTGAGGCGGGCTACTGCCCGCTTGGCTTTGCCGAAATTCTGACAGGCGGCAGCCCGCCATTAAACCGGATCGATGGCGCGGTAGATTGCCTTTATATGGACATCTGCTCTCAAGACCAAATCAGAATCAAAATGTGACGAATAGATGACACTCAATTTCACGAGAAGGATTGGAAGTTGCAAGTCTCCCGCGGTGAATTATCTCAAAGTGTAAATTTGAAGGGAGAATTATGAAGAAGATAATTGCCGCTGTACTGATCTTCCTCACCCTGTGTTTTGCGGTGCCATCAATTTCTTCAGCGCAGGTCAGGCGTCATCGACGCTACCATCGCACTTTCTGGCAGAAGCATCGTGACAAGCTGACCGTCGCGGGAACTACTCTCGCCGGCGCGGGCATCGGAGGAATTGCCGGGGGCCGGAAAGGCGCTCTGATTGGCGCAGGGGCAGGAGCAGGCACCGGCGCGCTTTATACTTACAAGATTCGCAAGCGACATCGACATCGCCGGTATTAAGCAGTTCGATAGCAGTTGTGGTGGAGTTGGGGTCGATTCATTCTTTATCAATGACGATCCCAACTCCTCCGCTGAATGAAATTCTTGATGCGTTGATTGGCAAGTCATTGCCGTTTATGCTCAGCGCCGCCTCGGCAATTCCCAGCTGGGCCATCAGCCGCACTTCGGGCCGTTCGAATAGATTGGCCAGCGCCAGCGCGCGATCGAAGTCGAGCCGGGCCAGGTAGACAAGACATTGGTTAAGACTGACGACGGTGTTGGCCAGGCCGCTCATGCCGGGCGTCATCCATTCGCCATCTTTCAAATATCGATTTTCAAAACCGTCAAGCACTGCGGCCGCAGCAATCAGATCATTCGTTTTCGCCACGAGCGGATGGACGAGCGCGAAGCTTTGATCCAGATCCAGCGCTGCATAAGCGTGTGCCAGTTGTATCTGCGACGATATTTGAGTCGAGCTTCCGGGCATCGAGGTGACCAGCGCCCTCGCTTCATCGAGTAAGTTCAACGCGCCTTTCTTATCGTTCTTAGCGGCCAGCCGGTTCGCGAACTGAACCAGTACTTGAATTTTCCGATCAGGATTGCGCAACTTGTTCATCAAGCTACGCGCCTCAGCCATTTGATCGGCATTCGCGGCGTTGTTAAGCGCCTGGTTATCAAACTGCTCCAACATCTGGCGCTTTTGCACCGGATCGGAAATCAGCTCTGAGACTATCTGCCGGGCGCGGTTGGGATCGGTGGAAAAAGCTTTCCAGGCCGCATTTTGATAAATCTGGCTGCGCAAGTCGCCCGGATACTTTTGGGCCAGCGCGAGCACGTCATCCACAGTGCCGTTCTGATTAACTTGTTCCATTTCCCGGTACATTCGGGTGGACGGATCGAAGGTCGGTTCAACGCTGTCCGACCACTCGCGCATCGCCATAGCGCGGTCGGGCGCGTATTTTTCAATCTGCTGCGCCTGCGAACGGAATTCGTTGTAGAGATTTTGCGCGAGGTTAACGTTCGTTTGACTATTAGGCCTGATCGTCAGGGCCGCATCGGTCAACGTGGTAATCAAATCACGATATGTGTCCTCGTTAGCCTGCGGCGGCTGGAACCACAAAAGGTTCCAGGCGGCGTTCGCAAGCTCCTGGTTTTGTGCCAGGTCTTCGGTCTTGATCCGGTCAACCATTTCTCGATATAGGGCCTGCGCCGATCGCGGATCTTTTTGTTGTAGCTCGTTCAGGAAACCGATGATCGGGTAAGAAACGCCGCCCGCGAGGCTCTGGTGGGCCAGCTTCAACGCCCGCGCGGGATCCTGGCGGGCGATCAAAGTAGCCAGATGCAGCTCGAGGTTGTTCTCGTTCGTAGAAATCCAGTTCGAGCGTGAGTCGGGGTCGGCCGGGAGCAGACGCGTTTCGCGGAGAATAGACAAAGCCAACTCAGGATCGTGACGGGCGACGCGGTCGATGACCTGCTGGCGTTGCTGATTGAATGAAGAGACTTCCTGATACGCCTGCTGATCACCAACATCAATTGTCGCGACTAAGCTCCCCAACTCGGCTGACGCCGACTTGAACAAAGCCCGCGCCCGCTTCTCATCGCCGGTCCAAAGCAAATCCGCGACGGTGCACTCGACGTTGATTCGATTTGCCGGAGATTGGAGGTTTCCTATCTGACCGGAAATCGATTCGATTAGGGCGAAGGACTTCTTTCTAATCGCTGGTTCCGGCGTTTCCGTTTTCGCCGAATTGCCGGCCAGGTTCTGTGCGGTAGCAATTGAAGGAATAATCAGAAGGAAACAAGAGATTACGGAACGAGAGAGCCATCGGGACATGACAAGTTCCTTTCTGTGACAATCAACTAACAGGGAGACTGTTACTGATGCTGGAACGAAGCCCGGACCGGACACTTGCGAATAGCGCCTTTGGTTTTCGTTTGAAGCGCAAAATGCGATTTGAGTTTGCCGGGTCTTCACCGGCAGCTGAAGGAAAACTGGGTCCCTTAACGGTGGATTCTATCGCGTCAACCGAGGTGAACCGGAATAGTGCCGAATAGTTGATCTTCGTTTCAAATCATGACGACATTTTTTCACGAGAAAATTGTATTAGTGTCTTACAGCCTATCCCGCGCCGCTCCCCTGAAGAAAAATCTCACGTTCCTGACCCGGCATGTATATTGCTCGACCTCCGGTAACCCTGAGGGCCAAGACAAATCGGGGTCAGGCCTTCGATTCTGCAATTCTCAATCACTGCCACCGTGATACTGCTTTCTAATCGCCTCGACCGGTCTGGCTGTCTCCCGATTCTCGCGCATCTTTTCCTTCGCAGCGTCGTGCTCGACGCTACGCCGCCCCGCATCTCTCGTCAAACTATTTTTCCAGAGCAAAGCCCTCGTCAACACCTAAACTCTCAACCTAACGGATTTACTAATGCTGGTAACGCTTGTGGGAACATCAAATCGAAATCGAGAATTGCAGAATCGAAGGCCTGACCCCAGTTGATCGGTTCCCCGAGGGCTGGAGTTGGTGGGTTGGATCTTCAAGTTCGCTACCGCTGCCTACAACCTGGTACGAATTAGAAACCTGACCGAAGTCACATGAGAGACTGCGACCAAAAGCCCGTAGCTGTTTAGGCAAGCGAACCAAAGTGGCAAATGAGCCACTCAAGGGATCAACCAAAGAAAGAAAATCGCTCATCACTGACAACCAAAATTGATAAATGAAGACCGAAGCTCTATCAAAGCTCAATTTTTCAGCAGCCTGCTAGGATTCAGTCGATTTGTGTTCGCGTCGTCAACTCACTATCTCGTTGCAGAGCCTTTCGGCGGAAGTGAACCAAGAGACTTTATCCCGCCTGGTTGAACGATGAAGCAAGGGAGCAGGCTTTCAACCTTCGGAAGATCCGAACCGGCGTTTTCGAGGAGAACGTACGAGCCAGCCGCGGGCGGTATTGCCGACTTGTTGGGGGCTACGAACAAACCCTCTGAAACTATCTGATCGCAGGTCCTATCTCTCTTCACTGAGAACTTCCACACCATCTTTCCGTCCAACAAGCCAGACGGCAATGGTTCCTTGGCTTCGTAATCTTCGTATCTCACCTTGACGAATCGTGGCGATGTTCTCTCATGGCCTACTACCTCATCCACTCTCACAATGAATACTTCGATATCTGCAGAAGGGTGACAATTACGCAGCGCGTAAAAAAGGTGACTAAAGAATTCTTCATGGCTTCTTCTTCACGTCCACGGGCACGCCAGGTGTCTTTTGAGCGGTCCCACTGTTTATCGATTGGATAGGGATCGGAGTGTCAAACCGGAATTCTACTATCTCGGTTACTTTAGTCCCATGGATTGGCAGTTCGATACTAATCGACAGCAGGTTTGTTGCGGTCTTGGCTGCTGGCGATGAGCTAGTCGGCAGATCGAAACCAGGGAAGAATCCATTAGCGGCGTTATGCGAATCTTTCAAGCTGTTTCCCTTTGACTCGTAAAAGTAGAGGAAAAACCGGGGGTCAGGCTTGCGATTTTGCGATTTGCGAACTCGATGGTCAAGTTAGTTACTTCGGCGCCAATGATTGATTGCAGCCGGTCAGCTTTCATGACGTTTTATGCGGCAATGATTTTGAAAATCGCA